>ERZ772946.202-NODE-202-length-27748-cov-13.689_pt1 | contig 27748 bp, 26 predicted proteins | sample MGYA00511680_ERZ772946 | MGnify/ENA primary metagenome ERZ772946 (study PRJEB29015, sample SAMEA2737918) | human oral metagenome | biome: human oral; feature: human-associated habitat; material: dental | place: China | collected 2016 ... | reverse complement strand
AAAATTTCATCAAAGCGCTTGATCTCCGAATAAATAAGCTTTTCGTTAAACTCAAACACGATCTTTTTCGGATCAATCAGATTATTATCGATGAGCTTTAAAATTTCATTGCGAAACTCGTTATTTCGCAGCGTCTGAGGCATGATCTCTATAAAAATTTTAGCATCGATATCTTTAAAATAGATGATCCTAGAAATCTGCCTCATCATCGAAATATCGTATTTGATGTCATAATGATTTAGAAGCAAAATATCTAAAATTCTACTTTTTGTGATCTTTTCGCCGCTTCTTAGATCAAGCTTCGGGATCAAATTTATATGCGATTTTACGCCGTTTTTATCTGCAACGCGCTGATATTTGAAGCTGAAATTTTCACTATCGATCGCTTCCATAACGTCGGCGGAAAATACGTCTATTAATACCTTTTCTACGTCGATCGCCTTCTCGCCGTGCTCTTCGTCGTCCAGGTGATTTATCTTATAAAATAGCGCATTTACGATATTATTTAGATTGCGATCATATGAGCTTGGAAGCATCGTAAATTCGCTTTTTATCTCTACATTTTTAATCGTTTGACTTGAAATTTTATGTTCAAACATTCGCAAAATATGACTTAAATTTGTAGCTTTTGATTCTACGCCGAATACAAAGTAGCCGTTTATAAAGCGCCCGATCGGAAGGTCCTTAAAACCCTGCTCCGCCATAAAATTTGAAAGTTCCTTACAATACTCATATAAAATTTCATCGCCGTTTTTGTAGCCGTATCGATCGTTTATGTCGATGATATTTTTAATTCGCAAAAGAACGATATTTATTTGACGATTTTTAGCTAGATCATTACTTAAAATTTTTTCGATCTCCTCTCGCACAAACACGTGAGTAACGGGATCAATCAGCGTTTTTTGAAAGCCAAAGTAAATTTGATAGATGACATAATAAACATAGCAGATCAAAAGTATCAAAAACAAAATTACGTCGTCAAATTTAAACTCGCCGTTTCGGAATAAAATAATTCCAAAAACAATCAAAACGCAGGTAAACGGTACCGAAATTTTAAGTGCCGTTATGAAGCGGTTTTCGCGCTCTTTGGTCTCACTAAATAAAACAGACATTATATATCCAAGTGTTTAACGTCTTTGGCATGGTCTTGAATGTAATTCCTACGCGGTTCAACCTCGTCGCCCATGAAGAGATTAAAGGTATCGCTAGCACTTTGTGCGTCTGCAATGCTGATTTTTAAAAGCCTTCTATTTTCAGGGCTCATAGTAGTTTCCCAAAGCTGCTCCGGATTCATCTCTCCAAGACCTTTATAGCGCTGAATATAAGCGCCTTTTTTCGAGCTTTTTTCGATTTCGTCTAAAATTTCAATAAAATCCTTGCCAAAACTTACATCCCGCTCTTTGATCTTTGAATAAATTCTGATCGCCTCTTCAAAGATATAATTGCCGAATAGATTCTCATCTATCACGAGCTGTTCCAAGCCGCTCGGAGTTTGGACGTAAATTCTAATGCCTTCATCATTTACGTAGGAATTTAAGATATTAAATCCTTCACTCTCCAGGCGCGGTTTTAAAATTTTAAATAACTCCTCATAGCCGAGGCTTCGCGCTTCGTCGTTTTCTATCAAAAATCTAATCGCGCTAAGCACGCTGAAGCGCTTTTTGAGCTCATTTAGAAGCGAGCGGTAGTTTGAGACGATTTTTAGATAATCAATCAGATCCTCGTTGCCGATACCTTCAAACTCGCCCATATCGATGCCCGTTTCGATCAAAAACTCGCTAAGTGCCTTTTCATCTTTCAGATAGATCTCTTTTTTGCCCTTTTTATATCTAAAAAGCGGCGGCTGTGCCAGATAAACATAGCCGTTTTCGACAACAGGGCGCAAAAATCTAAAGAAAAATGTTAAAAGCAGCGTCTGGATGTGGCTACCGTCGACGTCTGCGTCCGTCATAATGATAATTTTGTGATAGCGGAGTTTCTCTTCGTTAAATTCCTCTCCAATACCGCAGCCAAAGGCCGTGATCATATTTTTAATCTCTTCGGATTGCAAAATTCTATCCAGGCGCGCCTTTTCTACATTTAAAATTTTTCCTCTAAGCGGCAGGATCGCTTGAAACACGCGATCTCTTCCCTGCTTCGCCGAACCGCCCGCGCTATCGCCCTCAACCAGATAAATTTCGCTGATGCTTGCATCTTTACTCTGACAATCGGCTAGCTTTCCTGGAAGGGTTCCGACGGAATTTATATTGTCTTTTTTACGCGTTAGATCGCGTGCTTTTTTTGCCGCTTCACGACCGCGCGCGGCCAAAAGAGCCTTATTCATAATGGCACGCGCTTCAATCGGATTTTCTTCAAAATACTTGCTAAGCACCTCAAACGCCATCTTTTGTACGATCGGCTTAACGTAACTGGAACCTAATTTTCCCTTAGTCTGTCCCTCAAACTGCGGCTCGGGAACCTTTACGCTAATTACCGCAATAAGTCCCTCGCGAACATCATCGCCGGTTATCTTCGTGTCCTTTTCGCGCGCAGCCGCATTTGCCGCGACGTAATTTGTTATCGCGCGCGTAAGACCCGCTCTAAAACCAGCCTCGTGAGTGCCGCCGTCCGGAGTTTTAATATTATTTACGAAGCTTAATAAATTCTCGCTATATGTTTCGTTATACATCAGCGCGAAATCCACCATAACATCTTCCGCACCGTCGCTAAACGATACGGCTTTGGATATGGCAGGCGCTTTATTCATATCGTTTACGAAGCTTTCTAAGCCGCCTTCGAAGTGAAAGTGCTCGTCCCTACCCGTGCGATTATCTTTAAAATTTATCGTAATTTTTGGATTTAGATACGCTAGCTCGCGAAATCTTTTTGATAAAATTTCATCGTCAAATTCTAAAATTTCAAAAATTTCGCCGTCGGGCCAAAACTCAATCGTAGTACCCGTGCGATTAGTAGTTTTTATCTTTTCAAGCTCGGTAGTAGGAATTCCTTTGGCAAATTCTTGTCTATAAATACTTCCGTCACGTTTGATCGTAGCGACGAGCTTTTTTGAGAGCGCATTTACGACGCTAACACCCACGCCGTGCAGACCACCGGAGACTTTATAAGTGTCTTTATCAAATTTACCGCCTGCGTGGAGCACTGTAAGAACCACTGTCGCGGCAGGAATTTTTTCAGTCGGATGTATATCGACGGGGATTCCGCGACCGTTATCGCTAACGATACAACTTCCCTCGCTAGTGATCTCAACATCGATTGTGTCGCAGTACCCCGCCATCGCCTCATCGATCGAATTATCTACAACCTCATAAATCATATGATGAAGTCCGCCGATATTGGTATCTCCAATATACATTCCGGGGCGCTTTCTAACAGCCTCAAGACCCTTCAAAACTTTAATATTACTAGCGCCGTAATTTTGCTTCATAATTTTCCTTTAAATATTATTTATCGGCATAACGACCGTTTTTAAGCCATCCGCGCTAAGCACGAACGCCGTATCGGAGCTGTTAAAATCAAGCTCAAAAATTTCGCTCTCGATACTACTTAAAAAATCGAGCAGAAAGCGATTTTTAACGCCGAAAACTATCTCGCCGTTTATCTCAATCGCCGCTTCAATTTCGGTCTTTGCCTCGGAATTATCCTCGTTGATGCTCTCAAAAATCATTCCATCCTTTTTAATGGTAACCTTCATCTCCTCGCACATCGCGTTTATCGCTCGCACGCCGCTTACCATCTTATCGCGCGGGATTAAAATTTTATACGCTGTATCGTTTGGGATAACGCGCTCGTAGTTTGGAAATTTACCGTTTATAAGCTTTGTAAAAAACTCAAAATTCTCGCTCACCGCCAGCAACACGTTTTCGTCGTAGTAAATTTTAATTTTATCAGAAAATAACTTTTGAATTTCGCTTATTGCCTTTTTAGGGATTAAAATTTTAGTATCTAGCTCGCTCGCTTTTGATTGAGTGATTAGTTTATAAACGCTAAGTCGCTTCGTATCGGTTCCGACTAAATTTATAAAGCCTTCTTTTACGTCGATTAAGGCTCCGTTTAGCTCATATTTTGGATTGTTCGTATCAATCGATGGATATATTTTTTTAAGGCTTCTGCCTAAAATTCCAGCGTTTACGTCAAAGCTGTTTTTACCATCTATTATAGGGAAGCTTGGAAAATCCCTCGTCTCAAACATCGGAAGCTTGTACTTGGATTTTTTTTGCTTTACAAATAGCGCCCCGTTAACGGTCTCTAAAGTAACGCTATCGTCGCTTAGGCCTTTAATGACGCTGAGAAGCTTGCCTCCATTTGCTGTAGCTTCTCCATCTGTTTCTATTGAGACGTTTTGAAGATTATAGCTAAGACCTATTTCATGATCGGTAGCTTTTATACTAAAAATTCCATCTTTTGCACTCATTAAAAGATGCGAAGTTATCGAGCTTAGATCTTTTTTATCAAGATAGGAGCTAGTATTTGAAACTATTTCTTCTAAAAGTTTTTTAGTGATTAACACTTTCATATTTTTATCCTTTTAAATTTTTATCGTTGTAGTAGTTGGCAAGTGGTTTTTGTGAAAAACTTATCCTAAAGCTTGTCTTTAGGTAGTTTATCCAGTGAGTAAGTAGCTTTGTTTTATTCACTTTCATTCACCATTTTTGCTTTATTTTCATAAAGTTTAAATTTCATTCTTATCCTTTTTGGTTATTTTGTTTTTTAGTTCTTCGATCTTTATCTTTAACATCTCATCGGTTTGTATGAGTTCGTTGATTTTTTTGATATTTTTGCTGATGGCGCTGTGATCTTTTAGATTAAAAAATGCGGCGATTTTAGGCATTGAGTTTTGAGTTAACTGTTTGGTTAAATATATGCAAATTTGGCGCGCTTCGACGACGTTTTTAGCTCGCGTTTTGCTTTTTAGCTCGCTAGGTTTTACGTTTAGCTCTTTTGAAATGACTTCGATGACGTGCTCTAGGCTCACGCTTGAATATTTTTGATGGATCTGATCTTGAAGCGTACTTTTGGTAAATTCCAGCGTGATCTTTGTGCGAAGTATTGAGGAGTAGGCGTTTAGTTTGTTTATTGCGCCTTCGATTTCGCGGATATTGTCACCCATATTTGCAGCGATATATTCTACGACATCGTGTGAAATTCTAACGCGATTTTCCTCGCTCTTTTTATTGATAATGGCAATTTTAGTTTCGAGATCTGGCGGGGTAATGTTTGCTATTATGCCGCTTTCAAATCGCGTTGTGAGGCGACTTTCAAAGCCTTTTAGAAATTTTGGCGGCAGGTCGTTGGTTAGCACGATTTGGCAGTTTTTGTCTTTCAGCTCGTTAAACGTATAAAAAAGCTCCTCTTGAGCTTTATCGCGTCCGATTAAAAACTGAATGTCGTCGATGAGCAAAACGTCGCAGTTGCGGTATTTTTGTTTAAATTTATCGATCGAGTTGTTTTTGAGATTAAAGACGAAATCATTAGCGAACTGCTCGCTGGTGACGCAGATGACGGTCTTTCCCTTTTTGATGCAGTAATTTCCGATCGATTGAAGCAGGTGAGTTTTTCCAAGCCCGCTAGGCCCGTAGATAAAGAGCGGATTAAAGCGAATTCCGGGCTCTTTTGCGACTGTAATAGAGCACTCAAAAGCAAATTTATTTGAATCGCCGATGATAAAATTTTCAAAATTATAATTTTCGCTTAGAATCGTGCTCTTTGGCTTTTCCGAGATGATTTTTACCTTTTCTTTCGGTGAAATTTTAGCTTTTGAGGTGATTTTGACGATCACGTCGTTAAGCCCAAACTGTTTTTTGATAAGTTCTTTTATTTTAGTGCCGTATTTTGTCTGGGCATATTTGGCGATAAACTCGTTAGTTGCGTTGTAGATGAAAAATTCCGGTGTCGAGTTTTTATCGTTGAATTTCAAATTTTTAATGTATCTAGAGTATTCGGTAGGTAAAATTTCCTTCTCTAAATTCGATAAAATTTCTTGTGCTTGCGACGTCGCCATAAAATTCCCTTACAAATTAGATTAAGATTTTAGCTAAATTTCGCTAAATTTGCGGTAAATTTAAGTTTATTCACCGGTGATTAAACTGTGAATAAGTGTGAAAGGTGGCTATGAAAATTTTAGGAATTGATCCAGGAACTAGAAATTTAGGCTATGCGATTTTGGAAAAAGATGTGAATAAGATCAAACTCATCGAGGCGGGATTGGTAAAAATGAAGGCCGAAAACGTGCAATTTCAAATGACACAGATGAGCGAGGCGATCGATCAAATTTTTAGCGCTCATAAGATTGATGAGGTCGCGATAGAATCGATGTTTTATGCCTACAATCCGCAGTCTGTTTTAAAGCTCGCTCAGTTTCGCGGCGCGCTGGCTCTTAAAATTTTACAAATTTTTGGAAATTTTGCCGAATACACGCCGCTTCAGGTAAAAAAATCAGTCACGGGCAAGGCAAAGGCTGCAAAGGAGCAGGTTGCGTTCATGGTAAAGCGAATTTTGGGGATTAATAAGGAGATTAAGCCGCTTGATATTACTGATGCCATAGCTATCGCGCTTACACATGCAAATGTTATGCGGCTAGTGCCTAAATAGGAGGGTTTTATGAAAATTGCTATTTTGCAAATGGACGTGAAAATAGCTCAAAATTTCGCAGATTGTGAGCAAAATTTTGTTCACGCGCACGGCCTGATAGATCGCGCGTTAAAGCGCGGCGCGGACGTAGCGGTGCTGCCCGAAGCATTTAATATCAGCTTTAATACGGCTAAATTTAAAGAGCTAGCCGATACAAACGCTGCTTATACGAAAAAATTTTTAAGCGAAATTTCACAAAAAAGCGGCGCTATTTTAATCGGCGGATCGATAAATTCCAAGCGAGATAAAATTTACAATTCCGCTTTTATATATCAAAACGGAGCCGAAATTTTACGCTACGACAAGATTCACGCCTTCTCGCTCGCTCGCGAAAACGAGATCGTAAGCGGCGGCGATAAGCTGGGTATTTTTGAGATTAAATTTAAAAATCGCGCGGTCAAAATCGGCGTCGCGATCTGTTATGATCTGCGCTTCGGTGAAATTTTTCGAGCTTTAGCGCTTCGTGGCGCGCAGATAGTTTTTGTAATCGCGCAGTTCGCGCAAAGCCGCATAGAGCATTTTATCACGCTTGCGAGGGCTCGCGCGATTGAGAATCAAATTTTTATCTGCGCGGTAAACGGCTGCGGCGATACGGGGCAGGGCGAGAGTTTCGGCGGAAATTCCATGCTGATAAATCCCGGCGGCGAGATCGTCGCGCGCCTAGGCAAAAAAGAGGCCGTGAAGATTGCTCGAGCGGATTTAAATGAAATTTTAAAATTTCGCGCTAAAATGGATCTTTTAAAAGATATGAAACCTGAAATTTATAAGGAGTTTTGATGAAAACTTTGGTATTTGTGATTGATATGGTAAATGGCTTCGTAAAATTCGGCGCAATGGCTGATCCTAGCATAGCAAAGATCGCCCCTGCGGTGCTTAGACAGATTGAGGCGGCGAAAAACGTGCATTTCATCTGCGACGCTCACGCCGAGCGGGATTTGGAGATGAAGCGCTATCCGATCCACTGCCTAGCTGGCTCGCCCGAAGCGGAGGTGATCGAGGAGCTCGCGCCCTACGTAAGCGAGCAAAACGTCACTTTTAAGCGCAGCACGAACGGCTTTCATAATTTGGATAAGAAAATTCTGGACGGCTTCGATCGCTTCGTGATTACGGGCTGTTGCACCGACATCTGCGTGATGCAGTTTGCGCTTAGCCTGCGCACCTATCTCAACGAAACGGGCGCCGATAAAGATGTCATCGTTCCGCGAGGTGCGGTAGCTACCTACGATGCGCCGAACCATGAGCGCGGCTACTACGACGAATGTGCGCTAAGCCTAATGCAAAATGCGGGAATTTTGGTAATTTAAGCTGCGCTTGGATCAGACAGAATTTTAAGTTAAATTTTCTAGCTTATAAATTTTAAAATTTAGAGCCGCTCTTAAAATTTTGAAATTTTTTGAGCGGTAGAATTTTAAAATTTTAATCTTTTTATGAAATTTAGCTTTGTTTTACCGCGACTGCTTTTGCGACGAAAAATCCCACTACTCCGGAAATTATTGAGCCTAAAAATACCGCGAGCTTGTCCGTGTAATGATACATATCGCTGCCGCCGTATGCGAGGCCATCGACGAAAAGTGCCATCGTAAAGCCGATACCACAGATGATTGCTACTGCGTAAAGCTGTGGCCAGCCCGCGTTTTCGGGCATGTAGGCGATTTTAGCTTTGATTAAGATCCAGCTGAAGGCAAAAATTCCGATCTGTTTACCAAAAAATAGTCCGAGCATAATGCCCATCGGTACCGGGCCGAAAAGGAAGCTAGGACTGATGCCCGCTAGCGAGACGCCTGCGTTTGTAAAGGCAAAGATCGGCAAGATGAAAAAATTTACTGGGTAGGCTAGGCCGTGCTCCATATCCTTTAGCATAGAGCCCGAGCGGGTCTTAAGCGGGATGCAAAAGCCCGCAAGCACTCCTGCGATAGTCGCGTGGATACCGGAGTTTAGTACCATCACCCACAGCACCACGGCTACGATGATAAACGGAAGCTTTTTATCAACGCCAAGTCTACTCATCGTTAGCATTATTGCGACACAGATAGCTGCACCGCCTAGATAGATTGCGTTTATGGTAGAGGAATAAAACAAAGCGATGATTAAAATTGCACACAGATCGTCCATTATTGCAAGCGTCAAAACGAAAATTTTAAGGCTAGCCGGGATTTTTTTGCCCAAAAGTGCCATAACGCCCACGGCAAAGGCTATATCGGTCGCCGTAGGGATCGCCCAGCCCTTCATTGCGATGGCATCGCCCCAGTTGATGATCGAAAATATGATCGCGGGCATCATTACTCCGCCCAAAGCCGCGAAGCTAGGAAGTAAAATTTGAGAGAAATGGCGCAGCTGCCCTTCGATCTTTTCGCGCTTTAGCTCAAGTCCAATGGCAAAGAAAAATATCGCCATAAGCACGTCGTTTACTAAAAAATGCATCGATTCGTCAAGTTTCGCAGAACCCACACCTATGGTGAAGCTTAGATGTAAAAATGCCTCATAGTATTTAGATAAAAAGTCCACATTTTGAGCTATGATCGCAAAAACCGCGGATAGAAGTAATATAACGCCGGCGCTACTTTCGCTTGATAAAATTTTCTTAATAATATGTTGCACATGCTTCCTTTAAAATTTTGCTCTAATTTTATGCAAATTTTAATTAAATTTTTATCAAAACGGGCTAGTTGCTCGGTAAATTCGGCATTATTAGCATCGCATAAAGTATTATAAACATTATGATCGTAGGGCCTTCGTTGATCGCACGGAAGTATTTTCCGCTCCTGTGGCACTCATTTTTTTCAAATTTATACATATAATAATACAGCCACAAATGATAACAGATTAGCAAAACTCCGGCTAGTAATTTTATATGAAAATATCCCATTTTCATAAGCCCCGGATTTAAAATGATAAGCATCACTCCGCTAAAAACCGTCACCGCCATTGCTATCCAGCCGATCGCGTGATACAGCATCCGCTCCATCTTTTTAACGACCTTTACGAAATCTGGCTTGTCTAAATTTTCAGCGTGATATACATACAAGCGCGGCATGTAAAATAGCATCGCCATCCATGAAATAAAACCCGCAAAATGGACAAATTTAAACCAATAGTAACTCATTTTTTCTCCTTAATCTCTCATTAAAATTTCTTTTCGCGCTTCGAATTCCTCTTTGGAAATCGCGCCTTTTTGATACAGCTCATAAAGCGCATTGACCTTTTTCAGACGCTGTTCGTAGTCGTCCTCCTCCGTCTCGCTTGCAAAAGCATTTAAATCTTCCACCCAAATTCCTACGAAAAATATATCTAGCAAAATCCAAATTCCCCAAATCGCCCAAAACAAAAAGCCCACTAAAAACCATAGTGTAAAGCTCCCTAGCCAAAATAGCGCGATTTGAGCAAATCCGCTGATAAATTTGCCGCAGTAAATTCTATGTAGTCCGCCGCCGATCGGCATAGCTGCGATCCATGAAAACGCACCTAAAAACCAAAGCGCGTAAGCGATATAATTATTTCTTTTCATTTTTCTCCTTTTTCGCGATCTTGTAGCTTTGGAAAATAAAAATCACGACGGCCAGATCTATCATCACGTCGGCGAAATTAAACACCGCAAACTCAAACCACTTATGCCACGCGACGTAATCGACCACGCCGCCGCGAATGAAGCGATCGAGCAGGTTTGAACAGCCCCCCGCAAGCATCAGCGCAAACGGCATCCAGTGCTCGTAAAAGAGCTTTTTATGACAAAATACATACGCCGCAAGCGCTGAGATCAGCGCGATCTGGATAAATTTTAAATTTTCGCCCAAAAACGCAAACATCGAAAACGCAACGCCGCGATTAAGCGTAAGCTCTAGCGAAAAAAACTCGCCTTGCCACGAAAAGCCGTTTAAAAACAGAAGTTTGATCGCTTGATCGATCGCAAAGATCACCGCAAAAAGTAGGATAAATTTAATACAAGTCTTAGCCATCTCGCAGCCTAAATTTAAATATGTAAAGCCTGCATTTTTTGTCCGCGCCTTTTGTACCGAGCCATGAGCTTGTCGCGCCGTAAAATTTCACCGCAACGCTACTCATTTAGGGCTTTGGTAAAAAATTTCTCGACCTCGTCCATTCGCTTTTGCAGCAGTTTTTCGTTTTTGCCCTCGATTAAGAGGCGGATAACGTTTTCGGTGCCGGAGTAGCGAAAGAGCGAGCGGATTTTGTCCGCTTTAAGGCTTGCTTCAAGCTCCTTTAGCCCTTTTAATTTTTCAAGCGGCTTTTTATCCGAAATTTTTAAATTCTTTAAAATTTGTGGATAGGGCTTAATCATCCCCGAAAATTCGCTTGCTTTCTTTTTCATATCCAACATGCAAGCGGCGAATTGCAGCGCGCTTGCGATGCCGTCGCCCGTTTTGGCGTAATCGCCAAAGATCACGTGCCCGCTCTGCTCGCCGCCGAAATTTGCGCCTAGCTCGTGCATCGTCTCAAGTACGAATTTATCGCCTACATTGCAGCGATGAAGCGCGATGTCGTGTTTAGCTAAAAAATCCTCCAGCGCAGAATTACTCATCACTGTGGCTACCATTTTATTGCCTGCTAAGCGATTTTTTCCTTTCAAATAGACTGCTAAAATTCCAAGTAGCGCGTCGCCGTGGATGATCTCGCCGTTTTCATCCACGACTACGAGCCTATCGGCATCCCCGTCGAAAGCAAAGCCGACGTCGGCGCGCAATCTTTTGACCTCCGAGGCTAAATTTTGCGGGCTTAACGCGCCGCAAGCATCATTTATATTTTTTCCGTTAGGCTCGTCGCCGATGACGATAGTTTCGGCTCCCAGCTCATTAAATACCGTAGGTGCGACCTTATAGCTTGCTCCGTTTGCACAATCAAGCACCACGCGAAGCCCGTGCAGTGTCTTTTGCTTCGGGAAGGAATTTTTAATATGCACAATGTATCTGCCGATGACGTCGTCCACGCGCTTTGCGGCGCCGATTTGCATCATTTTGGTGCGCGCCTCGGCGATTAGATCGTCGCTGAAGTAAATTTTTTCGATCTGCGCTTCCTCTTTTTCGTCGAGTTTAAAGCCTTCGCTGTTGAAAAATTTAATGCCGTTGTCGTAGTATGGATTGTGGCTCGCGCTTATCATGATGCCTGCATCGCAGCGCATATCCTCCGTAAGAAAGGCAATCGCAGGAGTAGGCATCGGTCCGATCTGGCGGACGTTATAGCCCACCGAAGTAAGGCCTGCTACTATCGCGGTTTCTATCATATAGCCGCTTCTGCGGGTATCTTTGCCGACTAAAATCATATTCGTAACGGAATTTTTCCTAAAATAAATTCCCGCTGCCATCGCTACGCGCATCGCAAGCTCGGCGGTCAAAAATTCTCCCGCTTTGCCTCGTACGCCGTCCGTTCCGAAAAGTTTCATTATCAAATCCTTGTATAAAAATCGGCAAATTCTACCAGAAAAAGTTTAATCTTAATAAATTTAAACTATATTTAAATTTCACTTAAATTAAGCGTCGATTAAATATTTTTTACGTATAATCGCAGGTTCAAATTTAACCGAAAGGGACGTTATGGCAAATCACAAATCCGCCGAAAAACGCGCGAGACAAACCATAAAAAGAACGGAGCGAAATAGATTTTATCGCACCAGAGTAAAAAATATTACAAAAGCCGTAAGAGAGGCGGTCGAGAGCAAGGATCTAGACGCAGCGACTCAGGCTCTAAAAACGGCTAATGAAAGCTTTCACAGCTTCGTAAGCAGGGGCTTTTTGAAAAAACAGACCGCGAGCAGAAAAGTAAGCCGCCTAGCCAAACTCGTAAATTCTTTAAAAACCGCCGCGTAAGCGCCCCTTACGCATAAAATTTAAATGCTAGCCGATAAACTAAAGCCTTTTTTGGATCGCTACGACGAGCTTTCGCGCATGCTTAGCGATCCCGCAGTCACCGCAGATATCGCTAATATGACGGCGCTATCTAAGGAGCAGCGAAATATCGAGCCGATCAAAGAGGCGGCTAGCGAGTATCTTCAAATTTTAAATCAGATCGAAGAAAACAAAGCCCTGCTAAGCGATGCCGATCTCGGCGAATTAGCCAAAGAGGAGCTTAAAAACTTAGAGACGCAAAAACCGCAGCTCGAAGAAAAAATCAAAATTTTACTGCTTCCTAAAGATCCCAACGACGATAAGAATATCTTCCTTGAGATCCGCGCCGGTACAGGCGGCGACGAAGCGGCGCTGTTTGCGGGCGATCTGCTCGGCGCATATCTGCGCTACGCCGATCTTCGCGGATATAAATGTGAGATCGTAAGCACCAGCGAAGGCAGCGTCGGCGGTTACAAAGAAGCGATCTTGCTCGTAAAGGGCGCGGGAGCGTATTCGCGGCTGAAATTTGAAGGCGGCACCCACCGCGTGCAGCGCGTCCCCGAAACGGAGAGCCAGGGTAGGGTGCATACCTCTGCAATCACCGTCGCCGTCATGCCCGAGATCGAGGATAGCGAGATACAGATCAATCCGAACGACCTTCGCATAGACGTTATGCGCAGCTCCGGCCACGGCGGACAGTCCGTAAATACCACAGATAGCGCCGTTCGCATCACTCACATCCCGACCGGTTTAGTCGTCACTAACCAAGACGGCAAGGATCAGCACAAAAACAAAGAGGCGGCGATGAAGGTGCTGAAGGCGCGCCTTTACGATATGCAGGAGCAGGAGCGGCTCGAAAAAGAGCGCAAAGATCGCAAGGATCAGGTAGGCACCGGCGACCGCTCGGGGCGAATTCGTACCTACAACTATCCGCAAAACCGCATCAGCGACCACCGCATAAATTTAACGCTTTACCGCCTAGACGCGATCATGGCGGGCGGCTTGTTCGACGAGATCATCGATCCGCTCATCGCGCACTCTCAAGCCGAAGCGATCGCAAACGCGGGCTATTAAGCCTTTTAAATTTAGACCTTACACCCGCCTGCTTTGCCGAATTTTGCCTCGATTAAAAGCACCAAGATGAAGAAAATTTTTTCGTCGTTGAGCTTCGCAAGCTCGCGCAGACCTTGATCTGCGCTTACAAGCTTGATGCCGTTTGATTTCAAAATCTCAGCGAGCTCGTCCGGCTCAAAGCCCATTTTACCAGCGATCTCCCTAATATTACAAGACTCGATCGCGCCGATGATGCGATCCATATTACAAAAACCGGGATTTTTGCGGCTCAAAACCACGTCCAAAAACTCGCCCCAAAGCTTTGCGAGCTTCTTTCGCCTCGTGATTATATGCAAGATCGCGACGCAAAGCAGGCCCAATCCTGCGATCTTATGCAGGCTCATCCAGGCCTCGTCATATTCGCCGCGCGCGAAATTAACGCCCGAAAAGCCCAAAATGCAAAGCGCGCAAGCTAGCAGCACGATGAGCGCAAATTTATAAACAATCTCCGCCTTAAGCATCAAATCTCCTTGCTTCGTTTTTAAAATTTAGCGGCTTAGCCGTAGCGCCCGCGAACGCTACGGCGGCGTTACGTCTCGTCGGTCGCCGCTATTGTATCGCCTCGGCGTTATTGCGCCGCCCGCACTGCTGCTTCACTTATACGCTCCGCAGGTCGCCATCGTCGTATCGCGACGTTTGCGCTACTTGCACTGCGCTTTCCCTACATACGCATCCTGTCGATCGCGGTTGCCATATTGCGGCATTTTATGCTGTCGCCGCCGCAATCATGCCGCGCCGCTTTGTACTGCCGATCCGTCGTCGCGGCAGCGTTGTTCGCTTCGATCGTAGCGTCGTTACGATGATGATTTGCCCAAGCGAAGGTTATGTCATACGGCGCCGAGTAGGTACGTATCGCCGCTCCGCTTCTCGACTACGGCGTGCCGTCTGCGCCGCCGATGTGTTACGCGCCATCCGACGCGCTACCGATTTATCGCTACGCCCGCGCATCGCGCCGCTTACGTAGCCCGCTCATTAGCGCGCCGTCTACCGACCTCCAAGCCGCTCGCCACGTAGCTTAAAATTTTATTGAAACGCCCCGCATTGAGCAGACTATCTTGCGTTTAAATTTTATCAGCTTAAATTTCCGTACAGAACCGCGATCGCGCACTGCCGACCAACTTCCGAACTACTCGTTGCGCCGTAAATACTTACCTACGGCGGTGCTATGCCACCGACTGCGTGCAAGCGCCTAGCCGCGCGAGTGCCGATGCCCATGTATGCGAACACTTAGCGCCTAGGCTAAATTTTATCGCCGCTTAATATAAACGAGTAATTTTAATAAATCTGGATTTAAAAAGATATGAATTTAAAGGCGAAATCCCTGCGGCGCGAAATTTAAACGGCCGAATTTAAAGCTCTATAGTCCGCTCGAATATCTCCTCAAGCCCCGTTTGATGCACGATCGCTAGCATGCCGAGGCTCGGTAGATCCGCACGCAGACCAAGTAGCAGCTCGCGCGCCGAAGCAGGATCGAGCGCGGACGTAATCTCGTCTGCGAAAACAAAGCTCGGCTTGTGGTAATGAATACGTGCGAAACTAAGCCGCTGCGCCTCTCCGCCGCTTAAAATTTTAACGTAATCGGCGCGCGAGTTTAGCATGCGGGCAAATTTCTTAAGTCCTACGCGGCATAAAATTTCTAAAAATTCCGCATCGTCTTTGCGCGGCGGCTGCGGATAAGAGATAAGCTCCTTTAGGCTAAGCGGCGCTAGGTAGGGCTTTTGCGGAATAAACATCACGCCCGTGCGTGGCAGACTGATCTCGCCGCGATCGTATCTCCAAAGACCCGCCGCGTAGCGCAGAGCCGTACTTTTGCCCGCGCCGCTCTTGCCTCGCAGCATTATAAACTGCGCGGGCGCAAGCTCGAAGCGTAGATCCTCAATCAGCGGCTCGCCCGCAGGCGTGAAGACCGACAAGCCCTCACACCGAGCGGAATTTTCGTCGCTTTGTATGACGCAAGCACGCAGATTTGCACTCTCGCCGTCCATGCGCGAGATGAACTCATAAATCCTCTGCACGCTCGCCGCCCACTCCATGATCTGCTTGTAATAGTCCATAAACCACGCAAATCCGTCCTGCACGCTGTAAAACGCCGAGCGCGCCTGCATCATGTCGCCAAAGCTCATCGCGCGCGACAAATACAGCGGCAAGCAGGCAAAGATCGGGATTAAATTAGTGATTTTTAGGTAGCTTGCCGAAAAGCATTCGAGGCGAAATTCCGTATTCATGATGCTGCGCCAGTTTCTCATGATCTCGCCGAAGCTCGCGCGGAAGCGGCCGCGCTCGGCATCCTCTCCGCGCATAAACGCTACGGCTTCTGCATTTTCGCGCACGAGCAGCAGATCCGAGCGGTAGTCGGCTTCGGCGCGCTGCTTAGCAAAATTTAGCCCCCTAAGCCTGCGCCCGATGAGATGCGTAATCAGCGAGCAAATTAGCGTATAAAGGAGCGCGACGTAGAGCAAAAAGCCCTCGATCTCAAAGTGCATGCCGAAAATTTCAAATTTCAATACCTTCGAGACCTGCCACAATATCGCAACGAAGGCGATGAGCTTGGCGAGATTATAGACGAGCGATTTTACGAGATCGACGCTTTTTTGCACAAGCAGCAAGCTGTCCTCGGCGATACGCTGATCAGGGTTGTCTAGCTTTGCAATTCCCCGGTCTTCGGAAGCTTTAAACGAACCTTTGGCATCCGCTTCGGTTGCGGGGCACCCAGCCCGCGCCCTCACGGACGCCGCACGTTCGTTTAAATTACCCGTATCTCGTCCCCAATATTCTTTAAAATCTTCCTCACGCTGCTGGTTTAAATTTTCGTTCACACCGGTGCCGCTCGCCTCGCTTGCAAGATACTCTGCGCGATCGCTCGCAGAGCCCACGCATTCGTTTAAGCCATCCGTATCCTGCTCCAAATATGCTTTAGTATTCTCGGCGTTTTTTGAATTTTTAAAATTCTCGTCGCTACGATCGTTTAAATTTTCATTCTCGCTTGCGCCACTTTGCCCTGTCGCATTTTGCTCCGTCGTGCTCGGTAAAATTTCAAGCCCCTTTGCGTCTCTATGCAAAACCGCGCTGTCCGCCTCGGCTGCGGAATACTCTGCGCGCTCGTTTAAATTTTCATCTAAATTTACGTCGCCAGGTTTTTCTAAATTTGATCCGCCCCTGGCGCTGAAATTCCCCTCAAGGCTCGTGCGGTAGAAGTTTGCGTTATGTAGCCATTTGCGCTCCATCATCGCGCTTAGCCGCTCGCGCCAGACGATTACGAGCAGTTGCGAAGCCAGCTGCCGCATACGATGAAAAGCACGATGAGCGCCGTGTAGAGCAAAAACTCGCCCACGAGCGCGGGAATGAGCTCGCCTTTAAGCTCGCTTAGCGCGTCGTAAAAGCGCTTATCCCACGCGTTCATCAGCACGCTGATTTCGATGATAGCCAGGCTAAAACCAAGTGCAAGCAGCAGCAGCGTCCACAGCTTTGCCGCGCCCTTGCCGAACCAGTGCGGACGTAGAATTTCAAAAAATTGCTTTAGCGTTTTCAAATTTTCTCTTTAAATTTTAAAATTTAGCGCCGGTTACAGCGAGATCGCGGGATTAAATTTGATCCCGCAGACTCGCGAGCGGATTTTATGCTCGCAAGTCTGCGCGTTTAATTCGCTTGGAATTTCGCGAGATTAAATTTATCGCCCGCATCGCCTGCGATCGCTCGCGCTAATCAATCTCTAATCGACCAAATCACGAGTTAAATTTTAATCCCGCGGCTTCGTTCAAATTTTACCCGCCTCGCCATGCGCGGATTGCGATAAATTTAGCTCACGCGCCTTTGCGTACTCGCTCCGCTCGCAGCTTTGCAAGTACAAAATCCGCGCGAACGAATGCAAAATTTAACTGCGCAGCATTATTCGCGCAAAACCTGTCTGCAGACTTCGGCGCACCGGATTGCTCAAGCTTAATGAGCGCCGATCAACTCATACCTTCATGCAAGCCCCGCTGCGCTCGCATTGACACTAACCCGCGCAATCTGAGAGCATAAAGATTTGCGAATACGACTTACTCGCAAATTTTATGCATCCCGCCCAAAGCAAGGCGCGGGCAAACTTTGAGCAAAACGGCGCCTTAATATTTATAATTAAACGTCAGCATAAAATTCCGCGGCTCGCCGTAGTAGTTGTTTTGTCCCGCTACTCTGTTATTTTGATTGATAAAGTAGCGCTTGTCGGTTATGTTTTTTACCGATAAATTTAAACTAAAATGCTCATTGTATTCATACGCAGCGTTGGCGTCCCATATCGTGTAGCCGCCCTGTACGGGGATGTCGTTAGCGGGGTAATAAGCGCCCGTCGAGATACTGCGCCTGGTATATTGGTTGTCGGTCTTGCTCTGATAGCGAAATCCGGCGCCCAAAGTGATCTTTTGCTGCGCTACGAGCGGAATTTCGTAGCTGCTGTAGAGCTTAAACATACGCTTAGGGATCCAAGGCTTGGCATTGGCACCCTTGCGGTAATCGACGTTGCTTAGCGCCACAAAACGCCTCTCGTCCTTCATATACTCGCTTTTATTGTAGGTGTAGCCTCCGAATACTTTCCACTCGTCGGTAATTGCACCGTTTGCTTCTATGTCAAAGCCTCTGGATCTGACTTTGTCGCTAGCTACCGATCTGCTTAGACCCGTAGCGTCGTAATAATCGTAGTCGGTGACGGCTCTATTTTCCTGCATGATCTGAAAGAAAGCCACAGTCGTATTTAGCGCGCCGTCGAAAAATTCCGACTTCACGCCCACTTCGGCATTATAGCCTACGATCGGCTCTAGAATTTTTTCGTTTCTATCCCTAGCGGTTTGAGGTTTATAAATTTCGGCATAGCTCGCATATAGCGAATGATCTCTCGAAAAATCCCACGTAAGCCCCACGTAAGGCGTGATCTTGTGTTTTTTAACGATATCGTCTTCGCTGTGGCGGCCCGTGCGATAGTTATCCGTAGCGCTTTCTCGCTTTAGCCTTGAATATCTGCCGCCTACGAGCAGATGCCAATCATCGTTAAAATTATATCTCGTGCCCATCGCAACCATCTGCTGATAAATTTTAGTCGTGTAGTAAAGATTGTAGCAGCGGGTTCCAAGCGCGCATAACGCGGTCGTATCATTCCAATTAGGCTCGTTGTTTATAAGCCCCTTATTAAAGCTCTCATACGTCAATCCCGCTGCGCCGCCGTAAACGTCTCTATCGTGCTGCGTAAATCTCTCCTTCGACGCAGTAGCGTTTATGAAAAAATCATGGCTTTGCCCAAACAATTCATAGCCGATATCGCTACCTACCTGAAAGCTTAGTTCTTTACTGCCGTTGTCGTATCTGTCATAGCTTATGTATCTACTCGCAGGATCCCTACCCACTCCGTGCCAGCCGCCGAATTTCAACAAGCTCTCGCTGTGAGTATAGTTTAGTTTAGCGTAAGCCTTGATATTATCGCTAAATTTATGATTTAGCTCCAAAAACGTATTATATTTTTCATAAACCGACCTGCTCCAATCCGATATAAAGGTCGTTCTTTTGCTTAAATTTAACGCGTTGCCGTCCTTGCCCACTACAGGAATGCCGAAAGGATCATAAACGCTTCTTGTCTTTTGATAGATCACGCCGGCTAAAATTTCGCTAAAATCTCCTAGATCAGCTCCCACCATCGCCGATGCCGCGCCGCGTTCGGTATTTTGCAAATCTCTAAAGGAGCCCTCCTTGCCGCTTACGCCGATGAGCCGTCCTCGGAGCGAGTCGCTTTCGTTTAAGCCGCCCGTCACGTCCACGCTGCCGCGATAATAATCATAACTGCCCGCACTTAGCGATAAATTCGCTCCGAGCTCCTTTTGAGGACGCTTTCTTACTAAATTTATAGTTCCGCCCGGCTCACCGTTACTCTGCGTAAGACCCGCGACGCCGCGTAAAACTTCGACGCGGTCGTAAAACGCCAAATCCGTGTGCTCCTTTGACTGCCCGTAAAGCCCCTGCGCCGCAAGCGCGGTAGTGGATTGCATGCCGTCTTCTTGGATATTATCGATGTTAAATCCCCTTGAAATCGGCAAACTCATACCGAATCTGCTAGTAGCGGTAATACCCGGTACGTAATTTAGCGCGTCGTCGACCTTGGTAAGGCTCAAATCCTTTATGAGCTGATCGGGCACGACGGAAACGGTTTGAGGCGTCTGGCGGATGCTTAGATCAAGGCCCGTGGCGGTATTCATATTATCGGTCGTAATACATCCCTGTGCCCTCGGTAGTGGACAGATCGGCCTTGCCCGTGACGTTTATGGTGCCGAGATTATCGTCGTCCGAGCTCTGCAGCGTAGAATTTACCGCGCTACCGCTTTGCGGCACGGAATTTTGTGCAATGTCTTTAGTGGCGGGGCTTACGACGGCGTTGCCCTACGGCGCGGAATTTACAGCGGTAGGGCGGCTTCCAGGCTTTTGCGCAGAGCTTTGCGTCGCCGCACTATTAGAGGCTAAATTTGAAGCAGGCGGCGCGGAGCTCCGCGATGTAGCGGCTGCGCGCGAGCTTTGCGACGACGAAATTTTAGAGGCAGAACTTGCAGCGGACGAGTTTTGAGAAGTGCCACTATTTTGCGCCGCAGTAAGCCAAAATGGTGAGCAAAGTAGCGCAAAAGAAAGTAAAATTTTACCCTTTTTCATAAAAATCCTTTTTAGATTTTATAATCCATATCAATTTGCTAGCGGGATTATCTTACAATTCTTCTTAAATAATAATAAAATTTTTAATAAACTAAATCATAAAATTTTATATGCAATTGCTAATTTAACGGAATTTAATAAGATCTATTGACGAATTTTTAAGCAAAATTTCTATGAATTTGAAAAACGAAGGATTGAAAAATTTAAAATTCTAAAATTCCGCCGCTTTAAAATAACGTAAGCGACGGAATTTAGCGTTTATCGGCGTTTGGTCTTGCGGCTACGATAGCACTAGCACCGGTACAAGCGCATTGTGCAAGATATCCTCGGAGACGCTGCCTAAAAAGAGCTTTTTGAAAAACCCTTTCGTAAAGGCACCGGTAGCGATCAGATCGAGGTTATTGGCGCGGCGATATTTGATGATCTCATCGGCGGGCACTTCGGCTTGGATGTATTTGAAAGTGGCGTTTTGAGTGCCTAAAATTTCGCGCGCCAGATCCAGCATCCGCTCGCCCTCTGCGGCATCGAGATTGATGTGCAAGACATGCTTATGTGCGCTCGCAAGAAGCTTTGAGCTCTTTATAAACTCAAGCGTGCGTTTCGCCGCGTCAGTGCCGTCAAATGCGATGAGCACGGAGTTAATCGGTGAAAATTCCTTATTCACGAGCAGCGATGGCACGTGAAGCTCCTTTATCAGCACGCTTGCGTTAAAGCCTACGTCCTCGTTATTTGAGCCCTTGATACCGAGTACAAAAATTTCAGCTTCCTCCTTGTACTCGGCGATAACGTCGATAAAATCGCCATCTTTAATGATCTTACTCGCCTTTACGCCCGCAGCAGTCGCGGCGCAGATATATTCATCCAGCATCGCTTCGGCTTCTTCGTGGTCTTTCTCCGCATCCACGCCGCCTAGTGTGGGACTTCCGTAGCTATTTGCAAGGATATCATTCTCTCCTAGGACGATCCCGCCTGCGGCCAGCCCATAAAAATTCTCGCCAAGCTCCGGAATTTCAACCACGTGAATAAACACGAGCTCGGCACCCAAGGTTTTAGCGACGTAAATTCCATAATCTCTAACCGCTGGGGCAAGCGCATTTTGATCGACGCAAGTGATGACCTTTTTCATTTTTCGTCCTTTTAAAGATAAAATTTTAACCGAAATAAGCTTATCAAATTTTGTATAAAAGTTATTTAAATTCGACAGATTTGAATGCGGCGCGGGCGATTTTGTGAAATTTAAAGCCGCGTCGTAATGGATATGTGAGGTGCGGGTATGCTTGTGGCAAGCTAGCTTAGGCTCAGCGCGACAGCGAGCTAGTAGTTGCAGCGTAGTAGCATAGTGGGCGACTAAAAAGCGTTGCGGACGCGGCATGCAAAAGTACTGCTCGGACGATTTTGAAATTTATTAAGCCGCTAAAAGCGCGGTTAAAGCGCCGTTATTGCAGTTAGCAGCCCAAAGATAATCCCCGGGAAATTCGCCGCGGCGAGCGGATAGTCCTTTTTGGGCTTTAAAAGACCGTAGCTAAGCTATATCGTGCAGTTTATCGCGGCTGCTAGCGGCTGGAGAAACGGGACTTTGTTGCCGTCTAAATTCGCCATTATGTTCGGCACGTAGGACACGTACATTATAACCGACAGGCATGTGCCCGCCCAACCTAAAATTTGTAAATTTCTTTCACTCATCGGCTTTCCTTGTTTTTAAGATACGTTTCAAATTTACGAATGAAACGGGGCGGGATTTTCATATATTAAAAATAAGAAACAAATTAAAAAAATGGCTAGAAATAAAATTTGGCTTTAGATTTATAACGGCGCCCTCTTACCTGCTCGCGTCTGTGTAAATTTTAAAGCGGCGTTTGAAGCGCGCATTTTAAAACGGCGAAATTTAAAACGCCAGGCGACAGTTGAAATTTAAATTTTAAAGAGATAAAATTTTAAACGACTGAAGCCAAATTTAAGTAAAATTTTACAGGAAGATTACGGTAAAATTTTAAAAATATGAGAAGTAAATTTTTATAATTTCTCGGACGTTAAAGATAGGAGTGTTTGCCCTAAGTGCGGAGGCGAGCTGCAAGATTATGCCGAGATAGAAAAGTGGAATCAAATAAAAAGGAATAAAAAGCTTGAAAGATATTATAAATTTGAAAAAGAGTGGCTAAAGATGATAAAAAAACAAGGGAGCGAGAAATAAAATGCTAAATTATAGAAATATTGGTTCTATTTATGAGCTTAGCTCTTTATCGAAAAGCAGCTCGGATATATATTTGCTTATCGGATCGCACTTTATGGATAAGATAGATATCTTTAGTAATATCACAACGGATTTTCTTATAGGCGTAAAGTGGATATTCTTCTACGCAGAGAAAGCGTCGCAATTAGAAGATATCTTTGATAGCTTTATAGAGCGGCACGATTTATTGGATATCGTTACATTGTCATACGGAATCGATGAAAAAACAGAGCTTGTAAATCTATTTTTATCCAAGATTACTCCAACAACTATGGGCGTATCAATATTAGATGAGAAAAATGCAACCGAAAACGAGCTATTACGTGAAATTCTAAAAAGCGTAAATAATAAAAATGGCGATAAAATTTAAAATGAGGCGAAATATGCAGCAAAATGAAGGGTTGTATTATTTAATAGCTGGATTCATATACGATTGGTGCGATATAGAGCTGTTTTGCGATGAATTTTATAAGATGTATGATTTGGAATCGCAATATTGCGCAACCAATAAAGCGGAAGAGCAGGCATTAAAAGAATTGGATATGATGACGGGTAGATTTTCTGAGTTTGATGAAGATTTTAAAAAGGCTCCTAACGTATTTTTTAAAGAAGGCGAGATAAGGCAAAAGGCAGAAGAAATTTTTAGATTATTTTCTAATATCAAAATTTCGAAAGAGGAATTTTTTAGATTTTTGAAAGAGCAGAGAGGGCTAAATTTTCCGATTGGCGTTGATTTGGGCGAAGGCTATGTAATGTGCCCGAATTGTTCCAACGCAATGAAAGTAGATAAGCGTCAAAGCGTGATTACATGCGATAATAAATATTGTATCGCTAAGTTTATCAATCCTTTAGCGAAATTAACGCTTGCAAATATCGAGAGTGCGAAATACAATAGCCAAGAAGCCGATTAAAAGGCTCAAGCGGACAAATTCTTTGTTAAACTGCAAAAAGGAGTGCGATGCTAAGCGGAAGAGAAATTTACGAGAATTTTTTGTTAAGATTTTCGGACAACGAACGCGATATTATGAAAAATTTGGCGAGAAATATATATGAACTAAACAAAAGAGAGTTTATCATTGAGCTTGATGAAAACAATATATACAAAGTCAGATTTTATGATGATTTTGAAGGATGCTGCGATCCAGGTCTCGAAGAAGGAGAAGAGGGGTGGGATGAGCTATTTTTTGGATTTGAATTTGTAGTTTTAGAGGTTTTATCAACGCAAGCTGCAAAATTTAAAAAAGGCGACTATATCGAAATAAACTATAAAAACTATCCCAAAATATTTGATATGGATAGAAATTTGATTTAGATGCGATAAGCTTAATAGAAAAATTTATGGAGAAAAATAGATGCTTAATTTAAAAGGGCAGGAATTCCGCATAAAAAGTATAGCTCAAGATGTCATAAAAGAATGGGGTAAATATGATTTAGGCTCGAATGATAGAACATTCAAATTAAATTAGGTAGTAAAAAACAAAAAATAGGATTTTAATATGATAAAAAATGAATTTGAATTTTTAATTGCCTCCGTGCCGGATAGAGAAAAAGTAGTAGCCGAGATTTGGCATATGGACAGAGAGGCTTTAATAGAGATCAACCATGAAACGAATAAGCTTTTGGTCGCTGCTACCGAGACTCGGCATAATATCAATTTTTACGAGCTTATATGGGCGCTATATGCTGGGGGATTATGGCTAAAAGATGGAAATCAAACACCGAATTTTACGGAGCAATTTGAGAAATTTTCAAAAAGAAACGGAAGATGTTCGAAAAATATCTTTAAATTTACAAGATATGAGAATAAAGTGAGTATAGAACATAAAGGCAATCTAATAGCGCATGTCATAAAAGATGGCGACGCCCTATCGGTAGGTTTGTTAAATTTTGGATTTGAATTAAAAGACTGCGTAGAGCTCGAAAATTTCGTATGGGCTTTGCAAAATTCTAGGAAACTGCTAGATAGCGCGGTCAGCTGAGTATCACAATTAAAAACATTATAAAGGATAATAAAATGACCGATTATTTCGTAAGAAAAGAAAGCGCGATAAAATTAAATAAGCTTTTGGGATTAGATTCGACGGGAAATGAGCAAGATTGGGAGCTAGAATTAGCAGACATCGGCAAAATTACGTCAATGCTAAATTTACTAGAAGACAAGACATTAAATTTCCAAGACAAGATTGCTCTATCGCATTTAATTGTCGCTTCGTTTGAGAAAGAGGATGAAGAGCTAGGCACAGTAGACAAAGACAGGATTAAAATATTTGCCGACTTTCTGGACGATAACTTGCAAATCAAAAATATCATACGAGAATACTGGGTAGTTGCGTATGAGAATTTGAGCAAAAATTTAGCCTATTTGATCTTTGGGGATAAATAAAGATATTAAATTTGTGAAATTCTAAATATAAAATTAAGTATAAAGAAAAAATGGCTAAAATTTTGTTGATATCGTCGATATAGGTAGAAATAAAGGATTAAATAATGCAGCCCAAAATTAGAAATTTGTGTTTATCGTTAGAAAATAGAATTTTAAATCTACATCCTTTTGATCCCGAGCAAGTATGCTGCTGCATAGCGACATGGTTTATGGAAAATAAAATTTTGTTTCTTATGAAAGAATACGACGGTTGCGGCTTGGACGAGCTGTTAAAGTTAAATTTTAAAGATTATCCGACCGAGCTATCGATTTACGGCGACGGAAAAGCGAAGGATCTCTTTGGCGTAAAGATCATCAAATCGGACAAATACCGCTTGATAAATAAAATTAGAGCATTAAAAGATCAAAAGAGCTTAAGACTAGTCTACGAGGAATTAAACTCGATTGTATTTGACAGCTTGGTAGTTAGCGTGGATTTGGACTTGGCGTGCGAATACCCGCAATGGTCGCCTAGCGATTATAGAGTTATGTTGAATGAAGCGACGGACGAAATCGTTTTTGCCTGTATAAACTGCGAGAAGAAATTTTATCCGCATACTCTTACCGAGTGCCAAATAGATTGTAATCTTGCTATTCCTAAACGCGAATATTTTATCAATTAACTATTTCAATCATTTCTTTTATAGCTAACTTTTGGTAGCCAAGAAAGAAGCGGACGATAAGGGCTAAAATTATTTAACCCAGTCTAAATTTAACCCACTCCGGCACATTAAATTTCACGATCGATTTGCGCTAAGGCGCCCAGGCATCGCCAAGCCCGAGCGCCGTTAAATTTCAAATTTAAAATTGTCCGAAAAGATCGTTAAGTGCCTCGCTGATGCTTGGATGCGTAAAAATTTGATTTTTGAAAAAGTCTGCCTTCGCGCCCAGTGCCATGGTGATCGCCAGCTCATTAACGATCTCGTGCGCGTTTACGCAGTGAAGCGCCGCGCCTAAAATTTCGCCGCTAGCTGCGTCCACGACCGCCTTCATCATTCCCTCGTCGTGCGCTACGACCTTGGCGCCGGGCACCGCTGCCATCGAAAGCTTCAGCACCTTGATCTCGCGCCCACTCTCTCTTGCCTGCCTCTCGCTAAGGCCGATGCGAGCTAGCGGCGTGCGGGTAAACAGCACACTTGCATGCGGCGCGCGGTTTTTCGTAGTACGCGCGCCGTCTCCGAAAAGCGCGCTAAAAATTATCCTAAAATCATCTAAGCTAGTGTAGGTAAACATCTCTCCGCCGCGCACATCGCCTGCTGCGTAGATGCCAGCAGCCGAGCTTTGCAGATGCTCATTCGTGATGATATTGCCGTGCGCGTCCGTCTGCACCCCCGCAGCGGCTAAATTTAGATCATTCGTATTCGCGCGACGGCCGAGGGCGTATAAAAACGCGTCCGCCGCGACCGCCTTGCTCTCGCCCGCGAGGTTAAATTTTAGTTCCCCACCCTTTAAACTCAAAAACTCGCAGCCCTCGATAATCTCCACGCCTTGGGCCTGCAGAGCGGATTTGACGCTGGCGGCCACGTCCTCATCCTCGTTTTTCATAAATTTCGATCGCATCAGCACGCTGACTTTAGAGCCGAATCCCGCAAACATCGAGGCAAACTCAAGCCCGATAAATCCGCCGCCGATGATTACTAGATGCTTCGGCAGGATCTTTAAATTTAAAATTTCTTCGCTGCTATAAGCGACCCCTGAGCTTACCTCAAAGCTAGGCTCGACCTCCCTCGAGCCCGTATTTACGACGATCGTTTCTGCCGAAATTTCACGCGTTTGTCCGTCAGGACTTAGCACGCGCACGGAATTCGCGCTCGTAAATGAGCCCTCGCCGTCGATTACGTCTATATTCGGACTACCCTTTAGCATGGCTAAATTTTTCGCCCTCAGCGCCTCTACGAGCTCGTCCTTTTTCTGCATGCTCAGCACGAAATACTCTCCGAGCACGCTGAAATTTACGAAGCCTGCTTCCTTGCTCGCCGTAACTAGCCGCTTGGTCGGGATGCAGCCTACGTTGATGCAGGTGCCGCCGTACATCTGCGGCGAGCGCTCGATGAGAGCGACCTTTTTGCCCAGCGCGGCGGATTTTGCGGCAAGGGTTTTGCCCGCCTTGCCAAAGCCTATTACGATGATATCATAATCCATTTTTTATCCTTTTGATCTGAAATTTCGCGGGATTATAAGAGGTTTTATTAAATTTAAAATCTGAGCGGCGCAAATTTAAAGGCGCAGGCAAGAGGCGCGAAATTTCGCGACGAAATTCTAACTTCGGCACGGAATTTAATACGGAAAATAAAAATTTCAGCTCTAATCGTTTCAAAAATTTTGCATCACATAGAATTAAAATTTTAAGCGCGGGATACGTGGCATTTTATAGCGCTTGGTAACGGATAGAATCCAAGCTACAAAATCCAAGTCCCAAACCGCTCATAAAATTTAAAGGCGCGAAAAACGCAGAATTTGCGCTGTAAAATTCCGCCACTAGCGCTTTTTTACGCCGAGCAAAAACATATCGATGCGGTCCTTGATTAGCTCGCTCGCTTTGAAATTTAGCTTTTCGTCGAAAAATAGCAGCCTGCTAAAATGCGGCTCTCTAAGCAAAAAGCAAAAATATAGCGCTAGGCTTTTTGCCGTGCGTCCGGGCGCAAACTCGTTCGCATGCGCCGCCAAATACTCATCCAGCGCATTCGGCGAACCTAGCACGCCGCTTTTTAAAAAGATTTTTGGGCTCTCGCTAAGCGCTCCGTTAAAGCCGCTGAAAAGTATCAGTCGGTAGAATTTTATCGCATCCGGAGCGAAAAGAAACTCCAGATAAATCCCTGCAAACTCCTGCAGATACTCACGCAATTTTAGGTCTTTATT
>ERZ772946.199-NODE-199-length-28010-cov-7.27394_pt1 | contig 28010 bp, 26 predicted proteins | sample MGYA00511680_ERZ772946 | MGnify/ENA primary metagenome ERZ772946 (study PRJEB29015, sample SAMEA2737918) | human oral metagenome | biome: human oral; feature: human-associated habitat; material: dental | place: China | collected 2016 ... | reverse complement strand
ACCGAGCGGGGGTATGTAGGGAGTGTGGGACTTGAACCCACGACCAAAGGATTATCAGACCCAGCCTACCCCAGCCACAACCCGCACCACAGCCCCACACCGGGGCTTTTATTTTGCCCCGCTACCCTTAACACATCACATCACATCAGCCACATAAGGAGTCCCCCATGCTTTGGGAACCACATCAATCTGCCTTCACTACCTGGCAACTCGCATCCGGGAAAACCAAATCTACGACCATTACCCGCCAACGCTGGATCCAACACCTCGCACGCACCTACCCATCCGAGACAGCCCTGACCATCACCGAAGAGCAAGTCACCCAATGGCTCGCAAACCCTACATGGAAACCCACCACCCGCAAAAGCGCCCTCCAATCCATCCACTTACTCTTTCGCTACCTTATTGCCACAGAGCAAAGGACGGACGACCCAACCCACCTGATCCCGTCCATACCCCAACCTCGGCACCACTGCCGCGCTATCCCGACCCGCATCATCACCGACGCCCTAGCGGAAGCAGCTACCGCTGAGGAACGTTTCATGATCCTGCTCGGTGCTCACGCCGGTCTCAGGCGCTCAGAAATCGCTGCTCTCCACACCCAGGACTACACCAATGGATGGCTTCACATTACCGGCAAGGGCGGCCACACCAGGGTCATCCCAGCCCATCATGAACTTCTCCCCCACCTCGAAGCAAAACAGACCGGATACTACTTTCCGGGCCGCTTTACCGGGCACCGCAGCAGCGACAACATCGCCAAAAAAATATCCCGCCTCCTCGGCCCTGGCCGCACCCCGCACCAGCTGCGGCATTGGTTCGCCACCACCGCCTACACCCGATCCCACAACCTCCGTGCCGTGCAGGAGCTACTAGGCCACGCTGACATCTCCACCACGCAGCGTTATATCGGCGTAATAGACGACGATTTGGCGTCCACTGTCGAAGCAATCCCAGCCCTTCACACCTCGTAATGTCACATCGTAATCATGTGACATTACTTTGATGTGACATGACGTATTCAGAAAAAATTTTTTGGGTGAGGTAATGCCACTAGCCACCCCACCGACGTATTAATAATGAGCACTCTCCACACCCCCAGAACAAACAGGGGACCGTAGAGAGCGCTCATTCAAGAAAGGAAAAAGTTTTTAATGGCTCGACGTAATACTATTGCGCGTCAGAAAGCTGCTGCGCACGCAGCAGCCTTCGCGCAACGAGAAGAAAAACTCCAGGAACTTGCTGCCGATTTCTTCGACCTTGAAGACAAAAGTGAGCATGGGAAGCTCCAAAAACGTATTCAGGATTATCAGCAACAAGCTGCTCTAGCCGCACAACAGCAATGGCAAGCCCAGCAATACCAAGCATTCCTTCAATGGCAACGCGAGAACGGAACCACCCCATAAAAAGTTACCCCCGGGTAACTTCCCAACCGACACTCTGGAAGGGCTGGAATATGAACCAGCGAGAAGAAAAACGCTTCTGGGAAAAAGTCATCAAAGGTTCCGGCCCTTCCGCATGTTGGATATGGACAGGTGCAATCGGCGACGACGGATACGGAAGATTCTGGACACAAACCCCCGACGGAGGCCAGCGTATGCTACGTGCGCATCGCGCCGCAGCAGAAATCATCTACGGGCCAGAGGAAATCACCGGGCACCTTGTCACGCATTTGTGTGATAACCCGCTCTGCGTCCGCGCAGAATTAGACGGTGCCGGGCACCTCTTCGTTGGTACCCACGCCGAGAACATGACCGAGCGTGAACACCGGGGCCGAGGCAACCTGCACAACCCCCTCTGGCGACACCAGGGCCGCGCCGCACGCGCTGCTGCCGCCAGACTACTCCGCGCTCACACCATCCAAAACGGATACGAACAGCAGAAAATCGACGAGCTGATCCGGGGCATCATCATGCCCGGCCAACAGCCTCTTTTCTAAAAAAGAAGGCTCAATACCCCCTGCAAATGGGGGTATTGAGCCTTCCAACCCCTAGCGGTCACCATCACTAATTCTGCTACCTCAATGGGGCATCGAAGGTAAATGTCACGGCCATAATGTAAGCCATCATTATTACCGTCGTGATCGCAATCGCCCGGATAGATGGCCATAGGAACTGAGCCCAGAGCCCTTCGAAAGGTGTTTTTGGTTCGGGGGTCATCATGGTCAGGCGGGAATACCGAAGAATGCTGCCGTCTTTATACGTGTGTGTAAAATTCTGAGTCGTACTTACGCTGCGCTGGAAAAAGCTCAGACTGTACCGGATCATATAGACGACACCGATAAAGAACCCCGCTATAGGAAGCATTGCATAAGCAAAGTCAGTAGCGTTAGCGCCGTAATGCGTAGAAACTGGATTAACTAGCTTCGGCCCGCCACCAGCAAAGAATAAGATGGAAGAAAGGGCACCCAAGCCAATAGAGATGAAAATACACATAGCCGCACTTATCACTTGTTGGATAAGCCGAAGCCACCATTGACCTGAAGATAAGTCTTCTTCCGCTTCAGGGCTATAAGGAATATGTGATGAGGTACGGTTGTCTCGATAGAACAAAGTGCGTGCTTGCTCAATGGCCTCATCTTGTGTGAACTTAAAACCTTCCTGGGATTTGATGTAGACGATAAGAGGAACTTCTAGAAGAGCTCCTCCTTCTTTCTGGATCAAGACTGTATCAATATCTAGCGGGAAGATTTTCTCTTGCTCAGTATGCTCTCGAAGCATCTTGTGAATGCTCTCCGCTGTGACCTCCGAAACAATAGAAGTAGTAGATTCATTACTCATTTGATTCATTCCTTTCCTCGTCGTTTGAATGAATACTTATCTCTGCTAGCTCATGATGAGTACCTTCTGAAGCTACGGACTCATCTTCGCCAACAGTGGCCTGTTTTGCTTTTTCTGCTCGCAAGGCTCGTGTCACCACGGCACGAGAAATATCAAGACGTTTAGCGATATTAGCCGCGGATTCTCCACCTTGTTTCATCGCATAAATGATGGGGGCTTGCTGGGCACGAAGCTCAGCTTCGGCAGTGGCACTGTTCGCTTGCAGCTCTTCAAGCTTTTGCTGATAATCCTGAATACGTTTTTGGAGCTTCCCATGCTCACTTTTGTCTTCAAGGTCGAAGAAATCGGCAGCAAGTTCCTGGAGTTTTTCTTCTCGTTGCGCGAAGGCTGCTGCGTGCGCAGCAGCTTTCTGACGCGCAATAGTATTACGTCGAGCCATTAAAAACTTTTTCCTTTCTTGAATGAGCGCTCTCTACGGTCCCCTGTTTGTTCTGGGGGTGTGGAGAGTGCTCATTATTAATACGTCGGTGGGGTGGCTAGTGGCATTACCTCACCCAAAAAATTTTCTTTCGATGGGTTTCAAGCAGCCAGAACATGGCTGCTCGACACCCTGTCACTATGTAGAGGGGTGGTGTGAGTGTCCCCCCTCTTGGGTGGGGGTCTCATATATAAGTCGGGTTTAGGAGCGAAAAGCGCAACAAAAACAGCAAAAAAGTTTTCTCTCGCTGGCCGGTGTTTATGCCCCTCCCACCCCCGAAGCGTCATCACCATTACTGTTCCTAGAGCGTACCCACCGGCCCGCACGCTCCCCTGCTTCTTTGGGGTCACCGATTGCTGCTGTCAGAAACGCTTCCATGAATTTTTTCAGCCACTTCGCTACTGCTTTACCAATAACGCGTGCGAGGAAACGCTCTAGCTTCCGCAGATACCGTGCAGGAATCAGGAAAGGCAGCAGAGGAAAAAAGTAAACGGACAAGCATTCGCATAAAGTATTTAAGATTTGCATGGGTTTCTAACTCGCCCCGCCAGGTCTTGTGTCAAAAAATATTTTGTGGTCTCCTCGCCCCGGTGGTCGCGGTTTCGGTTTTACACAGTTGAAGCGCTCTGCCGGGACGCACTTTCCCACAGCACACCTCACACTTCTCTTCGTTCCTCATTCGAGAGGTGCACTGTGGAAAGAGTGCTCACGCCCGGCGGTGATGCAAAAAGTCCGTGAGACAGCACAGCACCCCCTCACCCCTCTTCTGAGGAAGAAGCAGCATCCCCTTTTCCCGCTTCGCTATTCTGTCTGCTTCTTCCTCAGAAGATTCTCGGTGTTGTCCTGACCACCGACTCTTTTACACACCCGCTCCCCATGTTGCACAAACCAACTAGCTCTCTTTTCCTCCGCACGCTCCCCCAAAGAGTCTTAGCTGGTTTGGCACACATGGACTTCGCCCGTGCAAAACCGCGACAAAATGTCGGACACCATACGCCAACCAGTTTGTACAATGCCTATCCTTGCTCCTTCGTCGCACCACGGCACAAACTGCCCAGCTTTTAGCTGTCACACCTCTTGCATCCAATAAATAAGGTTACTAATCTGAGTAATTCATGCTATGCTGATGTGTGTGATGACCGTCCATAAACTCAGCGCAGGCGACGGTTATAAGTACTACACTCACGAAGTCGCCTCTGGTGATGCTTTGCGCGCAAATGACCGCGAGCTAGGCGATTATTACACTTTGGACGGTATGCCGCCGGGTCAATGGATCGGCACTGCACCGGAAGCGCTGGGGCTTTCCGGTGAGGTATCCGAGGCACACATGCATACCCTTTTCGGGCAGAAATTCACCCCAATAGAGACCGTTGAAGTCAAGGAGATGCTGCACGGACTGCCCGAGTTTGACGACTACATGGCCGCTTATAACACCGCGTATGAGTCGTATCAGGCGCATGCTGCGGCGCGGGCGTGGGAGATTCTTACCCGCGCCGAAGCTGGCATGAGCCAGCAAGAGATTGCGCACCAGTTAGGTACGCTGGGGCATCCGATGACCCAAAAAACGGTCTCGAATTACCTAGCCAGGTACGCCTCTGTGGGTAATAAGGTCACGCATACGCGCATTAATACTGCGGGGAAAAAGGGCGAACAGAAGCCCTTAATTGAGCGGGAAAAACTGACGAAAAATGAATTTATCGACCGATACCAGCTAACCTCAGGAGAGCTAAAAGCCGCGCATAACGCCGGGAAAAAAGCCCAAGATAAGCTCTATCAGCAGCGGGAAGCGACCCAGCTACACCCCGAATATACTGCTATTAACGACTTCACCAAGCGCATTAACGAGGAGATCGCGCGTCACCGTAGGATGCATGACGGGGCAGAACCCACCAAGGCGCAGATGCAGGAAATCCGTTTCCGTGTCGGCGGTGAACTCTACCGTGCGCAGCGCGGGATCGAACCCACGCACGCACAATTGCGTCAGTTTATTGCCGAAAACAGTAAGAAACATCAAACCGCCATCGCGGGTTTTGACCTCGTTTTTACGCCGTCTAAATCCGTTTCGATTGCGTGGGGATTGGGCGATAAGCAGCTGCGCAAGGACATTGAAGCTGCTCATGAGCACGCGATTCAAGACGTAGTGCGGCACCTTGAAAACAACGTTATTATGACCCGCAGGGGTCATAACGGGGTACGGCAAATCGACACCAAAAGCGGAGTTATTGGTACAAAATTTCGTCACTACGACTCCCGCGCAGGCGATCCGAACCTTCACGATCATGTGGTGATTGCCAACCGTGTTGAGGGCGCGGATGATAAATGGTCATCCATTGACGGCAGAACTTTGTACCAATATGGCGTGGAATGTTCCGAGTTATATAACTCTCGCGTGCAGCAGTATGTGACTGAGAAGACCGGTTTGCAGTTCGAGCCTCGGATGCAAAACGGCAAACCGATTCATGAAATTGTCGGTATTAGCGACGAAACAATTCGTGCTTTTTCCTCCCGGCGCGGCGATATTAGCGCCGAACTTGACCGTGTAAAAGCAAAATTTGTGGCCGATAACGGCTACGAACCGAGTGAAAAACAGCTCATTAAACTCGCGCAGCAGGCGACACTGGCGACACGTCCGGCCAAGTCTGAAGCACGCTCCTTAGAAGACCTGCATACCGAATGGGTCGCCGCCGCACACGCCCTCAGCGAGCATGGTGTACAGGTGCCAGTCGATCATCAACTCGCGGAATCCCTCAAAAACGCCTCCGCGCAATACGAACAAAATACTCTCCAAGCGGTACGGCAAGAAGCCTATTCCACACCCCTTGAAGCACATACCGATGCGGTTCTCTCCCGTCTAGAGGAAGCACGTTCGACCTGGCGGCGTACCCATATTAATGCCGAAACCACCCGATATGTACGCGAGCTAGGCTTGAACGAGACACAGGATAAAGGGCTCATCTCGTCCATCCATCAGTCCGTCGAAAGCGACTCACTACCCCTACACATTAAGGACACCAGGCTCACACCGCGCGAATATCTGCGCAAAGACGGCACCAGCCAGTACCAGAGGATCGACGCGGAATTATTCACTTCTGAGCGAGTACTCGCGGCTGAGAATAAGATCCTGGATGCTGCATCTCGTGCGGTGATTCCTGCTTCCACGGTGGATGTTTTCGAACTCGCCGCGCAAAAACGCCGTACCGAACTCGCCGAGCAGGGACACTCCCTGCCTGCTGGGCAAGAGGCAATGGCGCGAGCATTTGCCACCAGTGATAAGCTCCTAGTGGTCGGTATTGGTGCAGCTGGCGCCGGTAAAACCTCTTCAACTCGCCTGGCCGTAGACGCTATCGAAGCCTCTGGAAACCGAGTCATTGGTATGGCCCCGACGGCTGCGGCAGCAGCCGTGATGCGCTCTGAAATGCGCATCAATGCCGATACGGTGGATAAGATTTTGACCGATTGGCAGAGCGGCAAATTATCCGTGGATGTGCGCCCTGGCGATGTCCTGCTGGTCGATGAAGCCGGGATGATCGCTACCCCGAAGATGGAGAAAATACTTACCCTTGCGCAAGAACGTGGTGCTCTCGTGCGCGCGCTGGGTGATTATCGGCAGCTCTCAGCAGTGGGCTCCGGTGGCGCGTTGCGCCTGGTGGATCGGGAGATCGGGGCCGTGCATCTGGACGAGCTCTTTAGGTTTAAAAACCCCGAGGAGGCAGCGGCCACACTCTCGCTGCGTGAGCCGCCTCTGGTCGGGACGGATAAACCGTTCTCTTGGTATTTAGAGAATAACCGGGTTGTGGCCGGGTCTTCAGATGCGATGGTAGAAGATGTCTTCCGAAAATACAGTGCCGACGTGACCGCTGGGAAAAAATCGATCATGATCGCATCCACCAACGAAGCTGTGACTAAACTGAATGATTTGGCGCAGGCTCATGCAATCGAGCACGGCCAGGTGAGCACTGGCGCGGGTGCTGTAGCGCTGCATAATTCGTCCCGCGCGCACGTTGGGGATACTATCGTGACCCGGAAAAACGCCCGCCGCCTGGTGGTGAATTCCGGGCAGGATTTCGTGAAAAACGGTGACCTCTGGCGCGTCACCGACCTGCACGATGACGGACGCATCACCGCACAACACACCGGCCACGGTGGAAAAGTAACTCTTCCTGCACACTATGTTGAACAGTCTGTGGAGCTCGGGTACGCCTCCACTATCCACCGCGCCCAAGGATCCACCGTAGACACTGCACACGCCCTAGTCGATGCATCAACCGACCGGGCCGGGGCCTATGTTGCGCTCACCCGTGGCCGCGAAAACAACGCTCTCTACGTCGCCCTGGCCGACGGTGAGAAACGTGACGAAATCCTAGAGCGCATCACCGGCGCATATGAACGCGATTTGACCGTGCACGAGACTGTGGATCAGCTCCGCGCCGAACACCGCAATATCGCCACTCTAATTGCTCAGCATGAAGACATCTCCGAGCTGGCTACCCAGAAGGTTATGGAGCCGTACCTTATGGAGGGTATGTCCAGGGTTACGGAACACCCGGTACGGGATAAAGACTCCGGGCAGATTATCGACCACACCCCTGCTAATGGTGTGGAGGACGCGAAAGCCGTCCTAGCTTCTCCGGCCTGGCCCGCGTTGGCGCACGATATGGGCGAAGCCTACCGTAACGGCGTAGACCCCGCCGCCCTGGTAGAGCGCGCATACTCCTACCGACCCCTAGAGGCCAGCGACCAAGGCGCAGAAGCTCGGGATTACGCTGCCGTGATGCAGTGGCGCGTCGAGAAAATCGGCGTGGATGCCCAGAAGGTTCACGAGGCATCCGAGCGGCCCCTGTCCTACCTGAGCGATGAGCACCTAGCCAAACTTGTAGACCAGGCCGCTCAGCGTACCCAACCAATGGCCGACAGGCTAGAGCTCTCTGACCCCTGGTGGTTCACTAACCCCTACGCTCTCGTGAAAACCGATGAGTTGATGGCCATGCGGTCCAGGACTTTCAAAGCCCTCCAGGCCAACGAAAACGACGCCGGGCTCTACATGAAAATCAAGGAAAACCTGGGAGATATGGATGCTGAAGTGCAGCGCCGCCGCTGGGAAGTCTCCGGCGACCAGCGCGAACTAGAGCAAATCATCCGTGGAGAACGCCCCCGCTCCGGGCACAACTTCACCCTCCACAAGGTCTTGTCTGAGGAGCAGCGGGTACGGCAGCACCTCATCCCGACCATTGACCTACCCGAGACCAAGCGCCCCGAGCAGATCCAAAACGGCGTCAGTGGCCACACCCTGGATCGTTTCTGGGAGAACCACCCGCACCTGCACAACACCAGGTTAGGCACTATTCTGCGCTCTCGTTCCCGTGAAATCGGGCAACTTGCCCACCTTCGGGGCGCACAACTCGCGGCAGAGAAACCCGAATGGGTTAAACAGCTTGGTGACGTTCCGGCCAATAAAAAATTGGCGCGTCACTGGTACCGGGTTGCTGCCGAAACCGAAGCCCTGCGCAACAAATACAACGTACCCGAGTCCGAACCCGATGCAGTACCGAAGAAGCTGCGCACCCAGGCAAAGCCGCACGAGAAACCCACCCGGTCGGAGACGCGCGGGCAGTTCCTACACGCCCAAGTTGTAAGTACGCATAAGCGATCCGTCATGGCCGCACACCAGCGCGCGCCTAAAACCGAGGCAGAAAACGCTCAGATCGCCCAGACGCGCGATACCCGCCAACGCACCCAGGAAGCACGCAAGGAAGGGCGGCCACCAAGGATTACGGCGGCTATGCTGTCCCCTGAGCAACGCAAGCAGCTCCAGAAAATGCGTGCTGAAAAAGCATCGCAACCAACAACGAATCAGGAGAAAACCATGCAGCACACGAACCCAAGTGTGGAACAACGCATCACAAACCAGCGGCAACAACGCAGTGACCGGGCGCGGGAACTCGCACGCCTTAAAGAGCAAGCACAGAAAGGTCTTGAAGCATCTAAACAGCAACAGGCCCGAGGCCCTGAGCAGACCCAGCGGCAACAGAACGAGCTGCAACGCCAGCAGCAGCGGAACATGATGGACCAGCAACGGCAACAAACTCAGCGCGGGATCCAGCTCTAAAAGATAAGGGCGTGTATACAAGATAATTCTTGTATACACGCCCCTAGGCATAAAAAAGATGCCTCAGAACTGGCAATAGCCATTAGTCCTGAGGCCCGCCCGAGCGGCTTCTCCATTCGTACACCCACACCGGATGATCTGCTCTGGTACCTATCGCGACGTTTTATCTGTCCTATAATCATAGTGTCCGTATACTCTTTCTGTCAAAGGTTCCCTTTATGGCCCGCAGGCAACACCGAAGTAACCCTCTCATCAGTGACCATCTCAGGAATTTTGACCGGACACATCCTGCCCGTAGGTTCCTCGGACAGTACATCGGGTTTCTGAACAACGTTGCCCATGAGCCTCGCCTAGTCTTTATTGACGAGACCATGCACGACCCGCAGCATGTACCAAGTACTGACCGCCGCTTCTACGCTATATCTGCTGTTGTCGTGGAAAACCCTGACGTTTCCACGCTCCGAGAAGACTTTAAAGATGTGATCGGTGGAGAATCTTTCTGGCACGCAACAGACGCCGCGTCTGAAAAGAAAATCCAGCAGATGCCCTGGCTTAATAAGGAAAACCTGCAGCGGATGATGGATACTGTCGGAGACTACAGCCGCGACACCCACAATATCCTAACCTTTCACTCCCACGTCCGGTATAGTCCGAACCCCGCTACGCAGCTAGACATGATGGAGCAAGCACGTGCTGAATCAATCACAGCACTCATGAAAGTTCTTACCTCAGATGAGTACTCAGCGAATGCATTCATCTTTGAGCGCCGCCATAATGAATATGAAAATGATTTAGACAGAAACACGATCCAACGGCTGGTAGCGCATAAGGTGATTCCACCTACTGTTAAATACACCCACACGACCTCCTCTATAGAGCCTAATCTCTGGGCACCCGATCTTCAGGCTTGGGGTGTGGGCCAGGAAATCCGGCGTGAGAATTCGGCTTGGCTGAACCAGGCCCAGCTACGCCCATTTATTATCGACGCGCAAACCCTGCAACCTCTCCACTCTAATGGGCCATATACCGCACCTGCCCCGGCAGGTATCCCTACCCCTCACACCGAACAGCAATTACAACAGGTCATCAACGACCTGAACACCGGAGTATATAACCGGGAAATACGAGACTTTGAAGCACAGCACTCACTGCCCCGCGGGCAACGAGAAAACTTTCTCACAGCCACCCATGAATCAATAACCAACCAATCCCGGCACCACCGCGTACCACCCCAACACGCTAAAGACCTCTCCCACGGAAGCACCCCTGTACCTACCCGCACCTCAGCAGAAGTCCTCAAAAACCTCAAAGCCCAAGCACAAAAAACACATGAGGCCGCGAAACAAAAACCTGCTCCACAGCCTCAAACGAACCACCAAAATATGACCCCGCAATATACTCCTACCCACCAGCCAGGCCGTGGCCCACGCCTAACCTAAAAATCATAGACAGCTCAAAGATCTAGCCTCGTATCCTCAGCCACGAACTCTTCAAAGCCCTCATCCGTCAGATAAAGCTTTGCGGTACGGATCGGTTTATGCTCTCCAGCACGAAAACATTCACGATATACATGATCTTTCAAATGTTCCAAGGTCGGCCAGAAAAACCGTTGATGCCAATCAATGGCTAGCGTATTCGGTGATGAATCATCCTGATGATATGCTGCATACCACCCCGCCCACAAAGCTGTAAGCTCCTCAACAGCTACCGGGTGCTTGTACCAGCACGCAGGAATATGGATATAACTCTCTGAGAAATACCGGGCAGAAATCCAGTCCACCCAGCCCCTGAGCACCGCCCATAGCTTTTCTCGCGCTTTCGAATCCGGAAGCTCCCTCCAACAATAAGATGCAGGAACCGTACTCTTCTTTTGAGCGCTTTCTAAAGCTTCTATACGGCAACGAAGCTCGTCCAAAGTTTGCGTGTGAATATTGAAGAGCTCTTCCCAGAGCAACCCATTTTCTTCCTGATTCTCTGTTCCAAACTCATCATAGATATCTGAATTACCATATTCAGTCATGACACCACACCCCCTGTCGCCCAAGCTTTCAAATCTTGTGTCTCATCCGGTGTTTTCCCACAAACCCGATACGTATACAGCTGATCATCCTTCAGCTGCGGCATGTCTTCTCGTTCCCACCACGGGGTTAGCCCCAGGTGCATTGGCCTGTAGTTCTTATACTGCACTATCGCCGAGAACGCCGGGATCTGCTGCATCTGATGGGCCTCCATTACCAATTTTTCCTCTTGCGAATACGAGGTGGAGTTACCGTACTGCCCTGCAGAATACGACCGTGAAACACGGCCACGCTGATATTTCCCTAACGATTCTGCCAACGGCTGTAACGTCTTAAGGTCAAGACCCGGCAGATAATACTTCGCAGCCGCGTTCCCTGTGATCGTGGCCGCGCCCTGCTCACCCCACCGATCAATCAACTGCGAAAAAGACTGAGCAATCAGAATCACCTCAATACCACGGCCGTTAATATCCGACATAATAGAATCCATCTTCGGGAAAGCCGCCAGATTCGGGCCTTCATCCAGCACCGCACGGAAACACGGCCATAACCGGCCACCAGGGCGCTCCTGTGAGACCTCTCGGGCAGTATTAATAAGCTCATTCGCGAACATCGAAACCAGCGGGCCAACATCCACCCCATGAGCCGTATCCGCAATCAAGTAAATAGTATTAGGCCCCGAAAGAAACTTCTTCATATCGAACGCCTGGATCGGGTCACACACAAACTGTTCCCGGATCCGATCCACCGCTAACGGCTCTAACATCCCAGCAAGGGTCTGCTGGATCGAATCAAGAGTCTCCCCCGCCCGATTCTCCTGCTTCGAATCCAGAAACGCGATCACATGATCTGGAACCTGATAAGAATGATCCTGCGCAAGCTCTAACGGCACCCGAGACCGTAAATCCTGCGCCCACTTCATAATGTCATCCAGGCTTTTGCCTGCAACAGCCGCTACATGCAAAAACCGTGCCAAAAAAGCTGCTGCCTGCTCGTTAAACCACGACCCGTTCTTCGTGCCTTCTACCGGCCGGGCATGCGCCCAAGCCTGAGCACGCCGCTGCGCCGTTTCAAAATCCTCACACCCAGCCACCGGATTCCACATCACCCGATGCGGCCACCCCGACACATCATGCAAATCATACACCAGCACCTCCCCCGCAGCACCAGCAACCCGCTGCCTAGCCGCAGCGGTAATCATGAGCAAATCAGGTTTCGTCGATGTCGCCATCACCGCACCAGGCGCATCCAACACCAGATTCGACGCAATCGAGGTGGTTTTACCCGCCTGAGTCGGGGCAAGGACAAGCTTCGATTCTTTCGCCTCACCATAAATCGGCCGACCACCCTTAAAAACCGCCTGCCCGTTCTTCTTCGTCACCCGCCCGCCAAGTTTCCCTAGCTCCGTCACCAGCCAGTTATCCGGCATGCCATCCACAAACTCAGCAATCTGACGCTTTGACTCCGCAGGATCAGAGGCAACCGGCGGAAGCACCTGCTTATTCTTCTGCCGCGCCGCACGCACCGCCGCAGTACGCCCCAGCGACCGAGACACGCTCGCATACGTCACCATATGCTTACGGCCCGCCCGCTCCGACGATGACCCCGACCCACCAAGATCAAACTTCGCCACCAGCACCAGCAGCCCCACCACCACAGCAAATGTGACGACCAGAATAACCCAGAAAAACAGAGTAACCCCATGACCCTGAAGCCCCGAAATAATCTCACCCAGATTCGTACGCCACACACCCGTAGAAGACCACACACTCACGACCGCAGCCATATAAAGCCCTAACGCGAGAAGACCACACACAACCCCAGCGATCACGCGCTCACCTGTCGTCATCATCTTCTAATGCCCCCTTCCTAGATTCAACGGCTCAATCAACGCGACCTTCGGAGCCTCTCCCGCCCCTTCCCGCTGAAGATGCACCACCCACACCCCAGCATCCGTCTCAACCCGCACCACAGCCTTCTTCGCATCCGGCGGGAACTCTGTATACACCGCCTGATACACCGTGTTCACCGACCCATACTGCGGGTTATAACGCTCCAACTGCTTCTTATACCCGTCAGTCACCCGCGGATCCATATACAGATGCCACGTCTTCGCATCCGTTTTCATCGCAAAAATACGCATGGACGAAACCGCGAACTCAGTCGCAGTCTTCTGCTCTTCTTTGCTCCACCCCGCATAAGCCCCCGGACCCGGCGAGTTCGCAGGCTCACCATAATGACCATAACGGTCATTATCCTCAGCACCCGATGAACTACCCGAGGCCCCCACCACCGGAGCCGCCGGTGAGGAAGAGCTCTGCTGCCCCGAAGAACCACTAGAGCCCTGAGAGGAACACCCACCCAGGAACACAGCCACCACCAGCACACCAACAACACATGTTTTCCGCATTATTTCTTCTTCTCACTATCAGGAATGTGCAAATAATTACTGATGTTCGACGCCGGCAGCTGACGCGTACCATACGCGTGCGGAGTATCAGCGTTATACTCCTCAATCACCACGGTCTTACCGTCGTCTTTAACCTCTTTAACAACCGCAATATGACCGTACGTCGCAGACGCACCAGGGGCACCCGCATAGAAATGGGCCATTGCCCCCACCTCCGGGGTATTATCCACAGGCCAGCCCTTCGCGCGCCATGTATCGGCCCAATCACCACCGTTACCGAGCACCCTGCCATTGACGAAATTACTATTCGTGTACTTCGGCTTCTGCGGATCGGTCGCACCCACCTGCTGGTTTAACCGCCACAACGAAAAATCAGTACAGTTCACATAGTACGCACCCGTGATAGGGTTAGGGCCTTCCACGTATCCCTTCCACGGATAATCATCATTACCGCTGGTCGAACCACCCGAGTAGTTCCCACCGCAGTCCTTCTTCTTATCGCCATCAGATTTCTGCTCACCACTACTCTCCTTCACCGGCGTATTATCAACCGAACCATCCGACTTACCGCCGACTTCGTCCCCATACACCCGCTTATAAAAATGATCATGCAGCACGTGAATTCGTTTAACATACGTCTGCGTCTGCTCGTACGGAGGAATACCCCCATACTGCATAGGACCACCAGGACCAGCGTTATACCCAGCCATCACCACATCTTTCCAGTCCTGCCCCGACGACTGAATAGTTGGTTCCAGCTGTTTCTTCAAGTCTCGTAAGTACTCACCCATCGCCCGGATCGACGCATGCCCGTCACTTTGCGGGGCGCCATGACCGTACGTCGCCCAGGTCTCTGCCGTGAACTGCGTCAACCCAGAAGCATTCGCCTCATTCGGGCCTAACCCCGCGTTCCACCGTGACTCAGCCTCAATCTGGGCAGCAAGCCACGACGTTGGAATACCAGAGACCTTCGACGCATCAATAACATCCTGCTCATACTCCTGAGGGATCAACCCACCCACGCCCGAAGTCTCGCCCTTATCATCGTAATCCACCGGAATCACACCATAATACGGAGCAGGACGACCATCCGGGCCTTTCTCCCCAGGCGCCGGAGGCTTAGAATCAGGCTGTCCCTGAACAGGCGCCTGAACCGACCCTTTACCCCCGCCCCCAGGAACACACTCAGCATGCGCATCCGTCGTGGTACCGCCCAACAACAGAATCAGCAGCAGAAACGGGAAAGATATCACCCCCACCAGCACCAGCGCGACCACCGCAAGAAACCAGCCAAAACCCTTCGACGTTTCCATCCCCACCCCTACTCCTTCGCAAACCTCGGGTTCGTCCGGTGCAGCCTCCGCAACGTCGAAGGTTTCGGGGACTGCACCGGAATACCCAACGAATCCCCCACTTTCCACAACGCCTTACCGGCACCGGGCAGCACCGTCTCCTCTTCCATCGAAGACCCCTTATGCGCCGCACGGTACTCAAGCCCCTGCGAACCTGACATAAACCCCGTCACCCAGGCCCTCTCAACCTCGTTAATAGCCCGGATCTCAGACAACGCTGTAATATCCGCATCAGTCATAGCCATCAACACCCACAAACCACACTTTTCAATCAACGAATGCGCAATCTTCCGATCCGCTTCATTCGCGAGCATCAAAAAGTCTTTAGGCGAGTGAGTTATCTTCCATTCCCCCACACCGACTGAACGGTTTGTACGGGACAAACGATCCACTTCCTGCACCATGCCCTCAGCCATACGCACCGGGTACCAGAACTCATCCATCAAAGAGGAATACCCGTGCCACGTATACTTCGGCACATACACCTGCCCGTCAGCGGCAGCTTCTTCTGCTTTCCGAGCCTCAAACTGCGACAGCTCCCAATGCGCATCAATCGCGTTCATCCCTAAACGCCAGGTAGACATCATGACCGCAGAAATCATCCGCTCCTGACTATCCGGGATGGATGAGGAGTCGAAGCAGAACCCACCAGGATTACCAGGGGCAATACTCATCCCCTCATCCGAGAAGATTTCCGCCATTTCCCCATACATCAGAGCAGTCAACGACCGGTAAAGATCCGCGTACGTTTCTAGAAACTGATCCGGTGTTTTCAACCCGGCAGCAGAGAGCGCTTTCTCAGAAGGATTATTGAAAAAATCCAGCAGATGCCCCAACGACGGACTATCTTGAGCACCCATCACAGCCTGCACAGCAAGCTTCACCATCGTCGCTTCCGAGTCCGAAATACTCTTGTCACGGCCACGATTAATCCGCACCAACGCAATAATATTATGGGAAATATTAGTAATAGCATCCTGCCACATCGCTACCCCAGTATCCCCACCAATAATCGCCCCAGCCGCAGCCAACGGCCCAGGATCTAACGGGTTAATCTTGGTATTCCCCGAACGAGTACCAATCTGAAACACATCAGCCCCAATAGCACGCGCAAAGTCAGCCCACTCTCCCTTAATCGGGTCAAAAATAGCCAACGGAACACCCGTCGCGTTCACATACGACGCGACCAGCCCAGCTAAAGAAGACTTTCCCAAACCATTAAGCCCCATTAACATGCACGACGGGGAACTAATAGCCTTAGAATAAAACAGCGAAATATGATCCATCGCCACCGCCGAACCATTCGTGAGATCATACCCAATAGGCGCGCCCGCCCGTGGCCGAGCAGTACCCGTGATGAAAGGGTACAACCCTGCGTTATCCACGTTCGTTTCCATCCACATCCGTACCGGGCAAAGCTGATTCCACGCTCCCCCGCCATGCCGCGCCTGCCCGTTCTTACTCACCCGTGGGACAGTAGTCTCAGGTTTCGACTCCCGTACTTTCCGGCTTTTGACCCTCATGCTGATTCCCCTTTACCTTCTTTACGCTTTTCTCCTTCCTCACGAGAAAGCACATTAGTCTTCTTGCTCAAAAGAGTGGCGAGCTTATCCCCATAAACCCACGGGAACACCCCAATCGGAAGAGTCTGATGAAATGCCGCGTCTGCCGCGAAATCAGCAAACACCCACCGCATACCGCCCATCAGTGCTTTCAACTCATTTTCCGCAGCCCGCTGAGCTTTTTCATTTGGCTCAAACGTCACGGTCACCATCAAGCCCCATTCATGCAGCTTCGCACCTGAAGCCATCTGACTCATCGCTTGCCCTACCTGCTGCTGCCGCTTCGCCTCATACGCGGTATACCTCTTCCGTGATGTGTTCTCACTCGTCGTCGCACGCGACGCCGCATCAATCCGCTTCCGCTGATCCGTTGCGACAATAGGCCGATAGAACAACGTCACCCGCTTCCGCAGAAAATGATGCGACGGAGCAAACAACTCTTGATACGACCGCTCAGTAATCTTTGACGGATCCGGCACCGTCATTATCGCGGTCATTGACGCCACACCATCATGAAGCACCACCCGCTTATGATCCGCGTTCATATACTCCGGCCCGGATCCATCAAACGTCCGGAAGGCAGGCACCCCCTCCTGAAGCTCATGAGCAACCTCAACATTACGATGCGGGTTATACGCCGTGTACATCATGTCACCATAATCAGCGTCCGTCATCGCCCGCACCTGACCAGCACCAGCAGCCGCAAGAGCCGCCCGATGCTTCGGAAGACGAGAAATAATTTCCGCGTACGCACCCTCACGATCAGCATCAATACTTGAGAGCCGCCACCCAAGAGTCACATACGTAGTCATCGACGCCACCCGCGCCGGTAAAGCAGCCGCAGCCTCATACACCATCTGCTGCGAAACCTCCGGAGCCCGAACATGATCAATCTTCTCCAGCACCGATTCCGCTAACGGACGTGAAGACTCAAACACCGAATCCACCGTCACCGACGCACCCCGCAACGACCCCTCACGAGAGAACGACCCCAGCCATTCCCCGAAAGCATGAATCTGCCCCGTAACATTCTTATCCGGCTGCATATCAGCCCCATGCGGTGAACACACCAACGTCACCGACCCCATATCCACCTGGGTATGATGCAAAAGCTCCACAGGCTTACCCGTCCCGTCCCTCATCGGAACAGTATTAATACTGTGTAAATACCCCGGCAAACCCATCAATTCACCCGGCGCACGATCACTAAAATGCGAATTCAAAAAAAGAGTCTCCCCCGCCCGCCGACGCGTGGCATGACGCACCCGCCGCACCACCTGCTGAGCAATCGTTAAATCCTCAGTCGGAAGCGGAATGAAAAACACCAAGACCACCACGAGCGTGACAACGAGAGTGCTTAACCCCAGCACATAATGACCAGTCGCCACCGCGAAAAGCACCACCACGGCCGCGAAACAACCAATAGCAAATACATACGCAGGCAACCACCCGAAAAATCGAGTCGATCCTTTACGAATCGGATTCCCATACAACGGCTTACCCATAACAGCCCCCAAGTTTAATGACGAGTATTATCAATCTGTGACTGATCAAAAATCTTTTCTTCAGCACTATGCTTCGAATACCGTGCCTGCTGATTCGCAGCACTAAGCACCGCAGGATGCATAGCAGCCTTGACAGCACCATGCGCTGTAGCCCTCACTCCACGACCAGCAGCCGCAACACCACGAGAAACCAAGTTACGCTTCTGCTGCTCTTCAGCCTCCGCATCGCTCTGCTGCTCAGCACCACTATCCACAGGTGCACTCTCCACAGGGGAAGAAGAATCCTGACCCTGATAACCAGCCGTACCCGGGCCTTGCTGCTCAGGCACGGAAGAAGGATCAGACGTATCCCCCACATTTCCACCAGCAGGAGACGCCTCTAACGGGGCTGTCTCTTGTACCTGTCCCGTCTCGCCCGAGGACGGTCGTTGCATCTCACCTTCAGGCCCAGCGCCCCCAGTACCAGAAGAAGACTCAGACGACAGACCCGCAGACGGCTGCGGCTGGCCCTGCGAACCCTGCTGAGCCTGCCCACCGCCACCGGTGCCGCCTCCCGGCCCACCAGTGCTCTGACCCTGAGATGAAGGAGATACCCCCGTCCCCGACTGAGATTGTGACACCTGCCCACCCGCCAAGGACTGCTGCCCTTGCGGCTGGGAAGCTGATGAACTCATAACAGGCATCTGCCCCGCCTCTCCCAGCGTGGCACCAGGCTGAAACGCATTCGCAGTAGAAACCCCTCCAGAAGCGCCACCAGCAGCAGCCCCGCCAGCAGCGGCAGAAGCACCACCCGTAGCAGCCGCAGCCCCTACCGCAAGCCCGAACTTCCCCAACGCCGCAAGGGCAGCCCCGCCACCATCGGCACCAGTACCCGCAGCAGAAGGCATCACAACCTTTAACAAGCCAGGAAGAGCAAAAACACTAATCGTGATAATGCATAGCGCCATCACAAACCCGCCCAGCCCGTCGGAGCCTTTCATCATCACAAACGCAAATCCGTATAAGACCGCCACCGTTGGTTTGAACAACAGAAACGCAAGAATCCACCGGGCCGTCCGAGACAACCCATACTGACCTGCCGCGAACCCCATCGCCTCAGATATCGGCCAATACATGACCATGATCGGTAACACAAAAGCCTGAAAAATCATGATGCACCACTGGATCAGCAACACCAGCAGCAACAAAGCACCCAGCAACAACAAGATCGAACCGTGCTGCGCCACCAGCTTCCCTATATCACCAGCAAGCATCTTATCCGTGTCCTGCTTGTTCCACGCGCTCATATCCACAATCCACTGCGCAGCCGCATCCGAAGCAGTCGCCATCGTCGCAACAAAAAAGCTTCCACCCGCAGCGATCAGGCTAACCTTCAACACTCCAGGAATCATGACACGAATATCATCACCACGGGCATACCAGACTGCTTTGATCCCCGTTATCGAGATACCAATCGCAACAGCAAATACCATAAAAGTACTCAGGATATTTTTGCCCCACTGCATCCCTTCACCGTTAAGATCAATAACAGGCCCAGCATGTAGCCATGACGCAACGAAATTATGAAAAACTTCCGTCACGCCCTGCAAAAAATTCGTGATGAAATCATTAATAGTCTTATCAAGGGTAGATTTAGCAGCAGCCGCAACAGGATTTTCAGTGACTTCCCGAACCTTTTCAGAGGCAGCAGCCACATTCTCATGACATTGCGCTTTATCATCAATCGCAGGGTTCACATCACAACTGAAATCCCCAATATTTTTGGTTGCACCCGCCGCGAAATCAGCCACGTAATTCTTCATTAGCTCTTGCCTCCGTTAGCTTTAAACACCTGCCCCGGCACACGAGTCACCAACACCGGCTCCACCGCATCAGGCTTCGCGTTCATCTTCCAGTCATCGTTCTCCCACACCAACGGCACAGTAAACTTCACCGCAGTCTGCTTACTTTCACCCTCACGAGTCACCAGTACAACAACCCCGATCTTTGCCCGCTCCGGTGAATACTGCTCAACCTCATACCCAGCTATACGGGTATCACGAACAGGCTTAGCCACAGACATATCAAGGTTCTCCCGAACAGAAGCAGAAAACAGATCCCTCAGCTCCTCCCCAGACGCGCGAGAATCCCCCGACACAGCCGTAACCTGCGCCGCAGCCATTGCGGCCCCCGCCGGATTATGCGCAAAACAATACCCAACCACAGCCGGGGTATACGTCGGCCCCACCGACGCACTCACCGGGTACACAATCCCCACTGCTGACGTCTTAAACTGATAATCCGATGGCACCTCACCACTAAAAGCCTTATCAGGAGCCACCGGAACATCACACTTATGATCCCCACGACCCGCAGCAGTAGCCGTCACCGACGGCACCGCAGGCTGCTGCACCGTATCCCCCGCCCCGCCCTGCACGGCATTATCTGCGGGAGCAAATATATTCCGTGCTATAAGCACCAGCAGCATCAAGATAACCGCCGCGAAAAACACGAACACCCACCACCGTTTAACCGGCTCAGATATACGAGATAACACCCTATAACCCCTTTCCCTCTCAACAACCTCAACTCAGCCGAGCTAAAACTCAGCCCACAGAAACTACTGGCAATTTAAAGTCCCAGAGATAAAAACGCCTGCAATAGATGTAGCAGCACTCACAAAAGTTGCTCCTAACGCCCAATACCCCACCTTTGCAAAAAGCGATGACCCATTCTCGTGACGATGGGAGAAAAACATGCCAATCCCAATGAGGATGAGCCCAATAACCGCTGCGGTCACACCAATACCTGCCACCCACGCCTGAGCAGTAGCCAGCCCATCACACATCTGCTGCGGGGCCGGTTTAGGCTTTCCTGCAGCAGCATGAGCCGCTGTCGCGGTAACCCAAAGACCCACCCCTGCCACCGCAGCCCCACCACACGCTGAGCGGACATTCGCCCATACATTGCTGTGCTTCCGACGCTGCTTCACTGACTTATTCACTTTTTCTCCTTTTTTCCAGTCACGTCCCCACCGACCGGCAGAGCCGAACTAACTTTCTGAACCGCCCTAACCAGGGCTTTATCCCGCGATACCTCTTGAGAAAGAGACACCGCACGTAAAACAGGTACCCACGGCACCGACACCACCGTGTGCGCACCCGATAAAATCTTGATAGTGTGCCGCACCGTCCGAACCACCCGGCCCGGAGCATCCGGCACTACCAACACCGCCGTAATACGCGGCACAGCCGCCTGATGCACTGCCAAAAAATCAAGACATGCCCGCATCGACGTCTCAGTGGTACGCGCCACCAACACCAGCGGCCTCCCCGAGGCCACCGCACGGTCAATATCAACCACTTCACCTAGCCCCAGCAGCGAAGCCCACGTTGTAGCACCCGATACCGGCGAAACCCCATACACGATCGGGGACAGCTGCCCGCCCTGTGGCGCACTCACCGGAGGCACAGGCCCACCAGGCGCAGACTCTTGAGAACCTGCCGGCTCCGCGCCAGCAGTGTTCATCGCCTCACCAGAACCCGCAGGAGCCCTTAGATCTTCCTGAGGTGAAACTGGAGCATACTGCGGCTGCACCGGCGCACTAGGCTGAGGCTCAAAAGCCTGCGGGTACTGTGGTGCGAAAGCGCCCGCAGCCCCGCCAGCTACAGATGGCTGGGGCTCACTCACAGGCAGCACAGGCCCTGGAGCACCTACCTGCACCTGCTGCGGCGGAATCTGCTCCCCTAAACCTGACTGCTGATAGTACGCAAGAGGCCCCTGCTGCACAGGCACAACAGCGCCCCTACCCTCGCCTTGGGGGTACCCCACCTGCTGACCAGAGAAATCACCCTGATCAGCAGGTGCCACATACCCATACCCATCAGCCGCCGAAACCAGCACCTCACCAGAGCGCGGATCCACTAAAGGCTCACCCATCAAAAACTTCCCTCCTTTCACACACAAAAATCACTCTCTACGGTCCCCTGTTTGTTCTGGGGGTGTGGAGAGTGCTCATTATTAATACGTCGGTGGGGTGGCTAGTGGCATTACCTCACCCAAAAAATTTTTTCTGAATACGTCATGTCACATCAAAGTAATGTCACATGATTACGATGTGACATTACAACTTCTCGTGACCCCGAGTAATAGAACCACTCACCCAGCCATGTGGGCATAAAAAGAAGGCGGCCACCACAAAAATGGCAGCCACCTAAAACCAATATGATATTACTTTAATATCATATGAAATATGCGCAGTATGCTCTTAGTCCATACACAGACAAGAATTCCCTGGCCATCATGGTTTCCGCTCCTATCCCTTCAAATTCAGGGATTTACCCCAAGACCACTGAGAATCTAACGGATACTCCCAGAAACTAGCCCACTTCTTACGGCGGCGAAGCTTCCGCTCCTGCTTCGGATCATCCACATACTTCATGATCTCCTGTCGTACATCTTCATCCATAAGGACAATATCTTCTTTATCCATGCCTTCGCATGAATCTAGAAAATTCTCATAGGCAGACCGGGATAAAAGACCTAAACCCTGAGCAACCATACCAAGACACATAGCAGACGACAGGGTAAGGGGATTATCAAACTCGGCACGATTCTCGCGTACATCCCGCAGAGCAAAAACACCGCCTGCGCCCTCGACAGCACCTGAAGAAAGAACCCTACGGTCCACTTTTTCCAATTCTTCCTGCACCTGCTCCGCCGCTTGCCAGTACGCATTCCTAGTCTGCTGCTCGTCTTCAGCGTTATATATATTTTGTTCCCACTGCCGCATAGCCTTCATCAAAGGAATAAGCCGCTGCCCATACCCTTCTCGATTAGTACTCAGAAAATAAGAAACATTTCCCCTAGAAATAGGAATATATCCGATAATAGGTGAAGCTGCCACGAACTTACGAAACTTCCACCCCTGATCAAGTTTTAACACAGGGACAAAAGAACCGTCTTCAGTGATACCAATGTCAAACGAGAAAACGTACCCTTTCCACAAAGCCTTGACATATCCTTTCTTGAAGGCCCACACAATAAAAATAGCAACAACGACGAGAATTAGAACGCTTTCGATGCGCATAACAGAAACCCCTCTCTATTTACAAATAATATTTGTTTTTAGGAAAACTAGAATCGTATTCTTCCCAAGCCCATGAAGCAGGATAAGCAAATACGCCACTAAGCATCAAAGATAATCCCGCTATCACACTATCTATACTTGGTTCTGATTTAAAAGGGTTTATATATTCCAGAAAATAGGATATTGTGTCAAGAATATAGATAGGTGGTTCCTTGCCCCATGCTTGAGCAAACACCCCGGCGTGGGATGATAAAACTATGCTTATCAAAAGTAGTACATTAGTTATTCCGGTTAAAATCCACAGCATCTGAGGGGTAATAATTCGATTTTCTTTCGACATTTCTAGATTCCTTTCATACATCAAATACCATCCTTGAAACTGGCTTTAACCCATACTAAAACCCTACTTTTTATTCTCACCCTTCCTTACTTCAGTTATATATGCTTTATTAAACAAAAAGAATGATGTAACTACCATGAAGCCTCCTACCGCTAATGAAATATTAATCGAGACTGGTATAGGCGGGAGTCCACCCCCATACGGGTTTATAAGAGGTGAATTAACCATTTCCGCAATCATCATCCAACCAAGGACCCTGAGCACTAAAAAATAACCTATAGCCGTATAGATCCAGATGAAGCCTCGGCACCACTTACTCGTCCAAAATTTCTTCTTCATAGTGTTTCTCCTTTCTAAAGATTAGTAACTTCCCATAGAATTATGAGAAATACCATTCCGGTAATTATGATCATTTCTACAAAGGAATGATTTAAGCATTTAGACTAATATAGTTATGATTTACCTTATGACATGAGCATAAATAAGATAAAAAGCATAGTGACAACAACAAAATCTATCAGAGTAAAAATAGCTAACCACGGAGGACCCTTTTTAACCTTTGTAGCAAAGCCGGTACGGTAGGGTATGAGTTCCACAGGGCGCTTCTTTTCCATCCATATCCCCGCCACGAGAATTATAATACCAGTAAGAGGTAGTACAATGCCTTGTAGGATTTGAATCATCTCATGTATTTTTTCCATTATTTTTTCCTTTCTAAAAATTAGCAACTTCCCGCAAAATTATGAGAAATACCATTTCGGTAATTATGGTTATTCCTGCAAAGGAATGATTATGGTCGTGAGAAAAGATTCAATAAAACCATCTATGCTTTACGCCTCCTTCTCAGCAATAGCGAGAGTGCCGGTCTCTACCACCGACCGGGCGATCGACAAAAGCTGTTTCGTCCTTGCAGCGTTATTTTTCGCCGTACCATGAGAAAGACCTGTCAATCCCATCAGGTACGCCGTTGAAAGCTCTTCAACTGACCCAAGCTTGGACAGAGCCTCTAAATATGCTAGCTTCCCAGTATCAGAGGGAAGACACGCCGCTAATGTCGCTACCGATACCGGATCATCAGCCGTCCCATGCACGATCCTTTGCTCCCGCTCGACCAAGGCACGAGCAATCACCTTGCCAATCCGACACACACGAACCCGGGACTCCCTCACAGTTCGGCCAGGAATACCCCAAGCTTTCGCAGCTGCCACCGTGTTCCCGTCAAACCACAAAGCAACCCTCACCGCACGGAAGTAATCCGTCGCCCCCGCAGCAACCCGCAGCAGCCGTAACACTTCAGAAGCCGCTGAACCCGGTTCCACCGCGCTTAAAGACGCTTTATCCCTCAGCAGCAGATCAACATCTAAACACTCTCGTGCCCAGAGCCGATCACACGTCCGCACATAATCTTGTGCAGCAGATTTAGCAATCCGGCGCACCCACACCCCGACCGGACCCCGGTCTGGGTCATACCGATCCCACCGCTCACACACCCGCAGAAACGTCTCCTGATGCACATCATCCACATCAGCCAACAGATGCGCCCCTGCAAGCACTGACGCGATCACCGGACGCGCTGACCGCCACGCAGCCAACATTTCCTCATCCCACACCAGACCCTCACTCGGAGCCACCGCAGATTTAACCTGTGAATCCGCTGAACCCATTGGATTCTTAGCCTGGAGTGCCGCTACACTAGAAGCGGCGGCGTGGGCAGCTTGTTTTGAATTTACTAAGCCCATTTTCATTCCCTGTTCACGTCGCTTTCCTTATACCGGGATCTTAAAAATTTCCTGCTGATTATTCTTGAAAAATTCGTACAACCCTTGAGTCGTCGCGGATACCCCACCCTTTAGAGCATCCATAATGCGCTGACCAAACTCCGACACCGGCAGAGCATCCACACTGCACCCAGCCCGGCGTAAAGATACCTCTAAGGCCGCTACATCAATCTGATTCAAGTGTTGCTTCCAGGTCAGCTCGTGCTGCACCTCATCCAGCTCAGCGGCCCGCTGATCGGCGATGCACCGCTTACATTTCCCCGCCGGAGACAGGTGGCACCGGTGCTGACGGCATACCGCAGCAGAAGATGCTGCCCCATTGCCGGGCATTGACTGGGCTTTCGAGAGCAGCTCACCCCACCCATTTTTCATAGCGGCTGTGACGTAGCCATTCGGGGATTGCACCGGGGCAGTGGCTCGATCCAGCACCAGATCAATCATGCAAACAAACGTCGTAGCGGGTATGGACGTCGCCGGTATTCCAGCGCGGTGCAGTGTGGCCTTCACTCGCTCTAGATCAACCCCACGATGAAACCGCTCAGCAGCCTCTGAGCCCCTAGCGTCCACCACACCCACGGCACCAGCAGGACCAACCCGCTCTGCCTCAGACCCCAAATAGCCCTGTACGCCCTGCTGAGAGCCTAAAACAGTCACGGGTGAGGATTCACCCACAAAAGAGGCTTCATGGCTTCCCTGGGCTACCTGAGGGCTTTTGAGGGAATTTTCACCCCTAGCCCCTGGGGATAGATTCGTCTGCGGATTTTTTGAATTTTCAATCCTTATCCGTCGGTCAGTCAATCCATCAGAGTTTTCCACAGGCCCACTACTGTTAACAGATTGACTGATAGATAGATCATTAATCTTTAAGTTAATCTGCGCGCGCGCGTTCCTTTTAACGCGCGGACCCCCTTCAGAGGAGTCAAACCTACCTTGGTCACCAGTTAAACCGACCTTGGTCGGGCTAGGTAGGTTTTCTAGACCTTGCGTTTTAGGCGAGTTATCCACAGATTTAGAGCTAGGTAGGTTTTTCAGACCTTGGTCATTTATCGAGTTTTCCACAGGCCCATCACCCATTAATGAGCTAGGTAGGTTTTCTAGACCTTGGTCAGAGTGCCTATCAATATAGTGTTGATGTGCCCCTTTTAAGAACAGTGGAGACTTAGCTAACTGATCCATCGTCATGCCGGATTGCTCCATGACCTTCTGAGCTTCCTCAAAAGATATTTTCTGAGTATCCCACTTCTCAAGATTGAGATAGATAACGTCTGTCATCCGAGCTTTGGTCACAGGATTGCGACGCTGCTCGGTGCGTATATATCCATGCTCTTTGAGGTATTTAAAATTGGCTTTAACGGAGCTTTCAGGCATCGGGGCGACTTTATATTGAAGCCTTTTTTGCCCTACAAACGTGATTCCATCGTCGTTACACCAGTCCGCAATAGCCTCTAGAAGTCGCTGGGCACCATCACGCCCTACGACATGCTCTTCAGCCCACAAAGCACATTTCCTTGACACGCTCTAGATCTCCTCTAACAATCCTGGAATGCGCCGCAAGCAGCTAGTTCATTCCATGTACGTGCTTTGGTCACATCAAAAACAAAATCTGCAATATGCTGGGCCTCACCCAGCAGCAGGTACCGACTGATCCGCGCTTGAATAATCACTGCATCCGTCTCACTCGCAAGATCTGGCAGCCGGTGCTGAGCCTCAAAATTCGCAAGAATTTGAAACAGCAGCGGGTTTTTCTCTAGCTCTGCGCGAGCGTCGGCATACAGTCTTGATGCTTCTTGCTTCTTAGGGACGAAATGCCCGATCCCGACTTCAGCAGCAGAGCGCTGCATAACAGACAAGCTCATTTCCCCTCCTTTGACCATTGCCCTACGCCTTGATAGAAAAGCTCGCTAGAGATGCCCATATAACGAGCAAGAGTCTGAAGCTCACTGATCTTGATTTCTGGCTTCATCTTGTTAAGTCGTGCATGTAAAGCTGAATCAGATATGCCAAGGCATCCAGCAAGTTCCAGCACTGAAAGCCCCCTACGAGCTATCTCAGCTTTAAGGTTTGAAGTAACAGTTTCAATATCGCTCATAAAGATAGAATACCTGAAAATCAGATATTTCACCAGGGTTTTCATGTGATAAACAGGTTCATTCCTTGTACATCAGGTTTTTTCCCTGAAAATCAGGTAAAATTCTCGTATGATTGATTCTGAAATCTTTACAACGAAAGAAATTATTGCCCGCGAGATACGAGCACGCATGGCAAGGGCAGAGCTGACGCAACAAGATCTAGCTCAGATTATTGCCTCTTCTCAGAGCGCTGTATCTGAGCGTCTACGCGGCAAGAAAGAATTCACCCTCGACGAGCTGCTAGCTATCGCAGGAGCAATGGGTATCAGTCTCCGTGAGCTCTTGGGCGAGAACATTGTGAATGCCAAGCTTCCTGCCCCTTCATACATCGAAGCTAATGGGCAGGGTAAAAAGAAAGTTGCCCCCATTGGTTTTATCTACAAGGGGGCAACTTATGAAATAGTGCCAGAACAGAAAGTACCGTGGCTAGTAGGGAGTGTGGGACTTGAACCCACGACCAAAGGATTATCAGACCCAGCCTACC
>ERZ772946.195-NODE-195-length-28151-cov-25.642_pt1 | contig 28151 bp, 16 predicted proteins | sample MGYA00511680_ERZ772946 | MGnify/ENA primary metagenome ERZ772946 (study PRJEB29015, sample SAMEA2737918) | human oral metagenome | biome: human oral; feature: human-associated habitat; material: dental | place: China | collected 2016 ... | reverse complement strand
GTGCTGGGAGATACAGCTTGCGCCAGCGGGCCGGATTGCTGAGCTGCCTAGGGTGTATGGAAAGTAGGGTTCGTACGCGATGCAGGATGATGCTCGTGCAGATGAGTGTTGTGAAGCCGAGAGTTCCTGACGTGTAGCACAGAAAAATGGGGATGGAGATTCCGGAGTGCTTGTATGCTGTCATCCAGTGATGAATATTGATGCCTGCCATTGCGGCGCCAAGTAGTGCAACGAGGCTGACGATGATGGTCGTCGCCGTTCGCCTCAATTGACCGGCGACTGCGGAGACGGACCATAAGAGGAGCTGTAGTGTGAACATTGCGACGATTGGCTGTGTTGCCAAGTCGGAGGCAGATCGCACTGAATTCATGTGGAGGACGTCGATGTCGATCCTGTAGATCGAATTCAGTACATTCTCGATACCCGACGAAGCAAACATCGCTAATACTCCGCCCCAGCGCAGGGCGCGCAGGGCGAGGACGCCGCGCGGCGGGAAGGACTCGCCCTCGCTCTCACCTTCGGTCTCGCCCTCGCTGTCGCCGGCGTCGGTTGCCGCCTGGTCGGCATCGGCGACTTCGCGGCCGGGCCTTCCCTCGGCTTCCCTTGTGTCCGGGTCCGTCGAGGGTTCGTCGCCGGAGGCAGCAGCGCCTGTTTGGGGGCCGACCCCCTGGGTGCCGGGATCGGTGCTGGGCTGATCGGTGCCGTGCTCGTCGGCGTCAGGCGTGGGAGGCATGAGTCTATTGTGGTGACCGGATCGTGATGGGGAGGCCGAACGAGACAGAACGCTGGGGATAGTTCTCCCCTCCGTACAGATAGGAGCCACCGTGCCCCAGGAGGCGGTCTCACGTCGCTTCGGTCGCTCCCAGTGCCACCGTCGGGGCGTCCTGGTGTTCGTCTCAGTTGTTCTTGAACTGCTCGAGGTTCTCGGTGTGGGGGTGTCCGTCGTCGGCGGCGCTGAGCCAGAAGCGTGGTGTGCCTGACTCCCGGTATCCCTTGTCGTTGATGACAACCTGGCTGACGAGGAGCCCCGGACCAGTGGGGACTCGTCGCGCCACGGCGCTATCGGTGTCCTCGTTGTAGACCGTGCCTGAGTTGGTGTCGACGACCTCCCAGTGAATTCGACCCTCATCGGGAAGATAGGTGCACCGCCTGATCCACCCGCCGAGAAGGATCTCGCTGGAATTGGTGAAGGAGTTCAGGTGCTTGCCGTGAAGATTGACCTGCGTCACCGTGGAGGTCGTCGCGCTGTCGCGGGAGTGGGCAGGCTGCGAGGACAGGAGAAGAGAGCTCTTTCCAGAGCCTGCGAGCCACAGGCTTGTGTTGAAAGACGTCGGAGATGACGTTGTGTCCGTCAGTGAGAAGACGCTGATGCGTCCCTTGCCTTTCCCCGCGGGATAGTAGGCGTCAGCGGTCTCGACGGCGAGTGAGTCGCTGGTCAGGGCCTGGCCCAGGACCAGCCCGGAGACCTCTGCTGTGCGCACCAGCTTCCCGGAAACTGCGTCAAGAACGACAACGGTCGTCCGCTGCTCGGCGGGGACGACAGGTGTCTGCCGAGCGGGGCGGGGGCTGTCGTCGGCGACTTCCGGTGGACGCAGCACCAGGGAGAGGTACTTCCCGTTCGGGCTCACGGTTGCATAGCCTGCGGTACGGGAGTTGAGGACGTCTCGGGCCAGCTCCTGCGCTGACTGAACATCCATGCCGTTGTCGTGATGTCTGTAGGCTGCAATCCTCGGCGTCAGGGACATAGCCCACACGGGCTCTTTGTCAGAGGCCTCGTATCGTGCAATGAGTGTCGATTCCTGGTTCTTGGTGTTGAATGACTGGATGACGCAGATGTCCGCTTCCTGCGCGGGAAGGTAGGAGGGATCCTGAGATCCAGGATTGCTTATCCAATCGCTCGCCTTGTCTTGGCAGTCCTTCATCTGTTCCGCTGTGAGAGACGTCGGTGACATGGGTGGTGCCGTGCTCGAAGATGACGCACGTGAATTGGATTGGCAGGCGGTCACCGTGAGTGACAGCAGCAGTGGAAGCGCCACCATGAGCGCTGTGCTTCGATGGCTTATGAAGGCAATGTTGTGTGGGAACTTAGATTTCACGTCAACCTACCCGGGGAACCCGTAGATTCGGAAAGACTGTGATACTATGGGGAGATTAGGGGTATTGTTGACGATGGCGAGAGTGGCTCCGGGAGTACTCAATGAGGAGATGTAGTGATAATCGTCCCGGCTGACAGCGGTGCCCTTCATGGTGGAGTTATATTCTCCTGACTTTAGCGGGTAGTAGGTTGATCCGGGATCAATTTCTGCGAGCGGAACGATCCTGCTGTCACCCGTTTTGATCGTGATGTGGCCGTCGCCTGTGGTGATAACGGAGCTATTTCCATCTGTTGTGTTGGTGGCAGGTGTGCCGTTTTCAATGTTCGTTGCCGTAATCCCCACTGCCGTGACATAGTGCGGAGACTGATTGAGTGGTGCCACAGTCATGGTGGCAGGATTGAAGACCGTTCCGATGCTGCTCGAGTCTTTCCATGTTGAAGAGTAATTAAGGCTTCTGGTCTCGACAGGTCGTCCGTCCGGTGTCGTCGCCGGGAAGACTGAGATCGTGCCGGTGGAGAGGGATGCTGGGGCGTTGATGCCCAGCGTTGTGCCCAAGTCGAAGGCGCGAGTGTCCGCGCCGGGCGCCTCGCTGAGGGCGTCCAGGCTGATGGCGTGGGCTCGTCGTGCCTTCAGGTCGTCGTTCTCATGATGCTGTGTTGGGGTGCGATCGTCGTAGACGCCGATCCACCCTCTGGCAGTGATGATGTTGCCGAATTCCTGCTCCTGAAGGGCGCCGGTAACCTTCCTGGGCTGGGAGGGGTTAGCCTGAGGTAGAACTATGAGAGAGTCGCTACCGCTATCGTATCCATAAATGAAGCTCGCGTGTCCTGCCGAGCCCACGTAGGCGGCGACGGGATTCGGTACAGTATCTTTGTAGAGGTGGATGTCCTTGAGGTCCCACATCCGTGAGCCGTCAGTCAGGGAGTAGGCGACGGTACCGTCAAGAAGAGCTGAATCGCTGAGTTGAAATGTGTCTTCGTGGTCCTCGGTCTGACGGGGATGCTCCAGAATGACCTTCCCGGTGACGGCGTCGAGAACCAGCGTCGTAACCGGTGACGTGCCGTCGAGTTCACGCCATTCTGGGCTCATGGACGAGTAGATCGTCGGATCTGTGGCAACGACTGCCACGTATCGCCCGTTCGGACTGGTGATGAGTCCCAGATCCCCTGACGCGACGGGATCCGTCTCGAGTAGCTGGCTGCGGAACTCAGCGCCGGCACGGCGGTATTGCCAGCGCGCCGAGCCGTTGGCGGGGTCGATCCCAGTAATCGTGTCCTTGGTGAGGAGGATCGGGCCCGCGGCGCCGCCTGCGATATCGAGGAAGCCGTCAACATCCTTCACCCAAGTCTTTTGCGTTCCGAAGGACGTGGGATAGGTGGGGAGCTGGGCATCATCGATAGCAGATGTGGTGGTCTGTGTGACAGTGGGGGTGTCGGCATATGTGCTCTTCACCGTGAGGTAGGGGATGCCGAAGCCTGCCGCCAAGGCAATTGCGGGCAGGAGCGCGAGGGAGGCCGTGCTGAGGCGTCGAAAGGGGTGTCCTTGCAGAGCTCGGAGGCACCCCTGCCACGTTCCGGTGCCGCGAGGGCGGCTGAACCGGGGGTCCAGGTCCTCGGGAGCCGGATCGCCGCTGGACGGCTCCTCGATGGGGAGGATGACTGAGCGAGCCGCCCAGAGCCCGATATGCGCCATCACGATCAACCCGCATGCGGCGATGCCCATGGTGAAGGCCAGGAGCTCGCCCAGACGGACACCGAAGGTGGAGGACGTCTCCCGCCACAGGTTCAGGACCGGAAGGCAGGCGTAGACGGTGCATGCCGCGACCGCGGCCACGGGCAGCAGCTTGAGGGCGGTGATGACAGCGTTCAGGAGCTTGCTCTTCCCGGCGGTACGGTAGTAAGGCGTGGGCCATACGGATGCGCCGATGATCCACAGCACCAGTAGTGGTGCGCATCGTTTCCATGACTGAGCGACCGCTATCCTGCCCACGCCTTTGATGCCGCTGTTCCAGGCGAAGAACAGGATGACTGCCACGATCAGTGTGATGACGCTGCCGGTGAGCAGGGCGCGCATGTACGCCAGCAGGCGCGGGTGATCGCCGAGCACGGCATCGTCGTGATCGAGGTGCGCCGGTGATATCTCGGCGTCGGCACAGGCGGTCTCCTCGGCTTCGGAAGGTGAGGACGAGGTGGGCAGAGAAGATGTGGGTTCCATGATGGTGTGTGGATCGTGGTGATGTCAGTGGTTCTCGAACTGCTCGAGGTTCTCGGTGTGCGGGTGGCCGTCATCGGATGAGCTGAGCCAGAAGACGGGCTTGGGCGCCGTTGAGCCCTTCCCGTCGGGGATGTCTTGTTCGACGAGCAGCCCGGGGCCAGTCGATACGCCGCGTTCGAAGGTTCTCTTTCCCGTGATGTCGATTGTCTTCTTGATACTGGGATTGACGAGTTGCTCCTCACCTGCCTCCCGGGAGGGACTGAGGGACTTCTGTTCGTCCTCTGATGCTGCCTTCGAGCGTTGCTGAAAATCGCTGGCTGCTTTGGGGTTCGCGAACCGGTGGATCCATCCGCCGGGGTGGACGGCAGTCACTCCGGAGATGTTGCCGGTCGTGGTTCCGTCGGTGTTGACGAGGGAGACGGTCATCATCGAGCACGTGTCGAAGCAGTCGTCCGGGAGGAGGTCGGGTGCGAGTACGAGGTTCTCCCGGGTGGCACCCACCAACCACCTGTCGGTGGGGAAGGAGGAGGGCTGAGTGCTCGCGTCTGTCAGGGAGAACGTGGTGAGGGTTCCCTTGCCGGAGCCGGCCGGGAAGTAGTTCTGGGCGGTCTCGACGGCGAGGGTGTTGTTGGTGAGGGCCTGCCCCAGGATGACCCCGGAGACCGTGGCGTCCCTGACCGTCCTACCGGTCTTGGTGTCAAGGACGACGATATGCGTGTGCTGATCGGCTGCCGTCTCTCCCGACTGCTGCGCGGCGGGAAGGAGAATCAGCGACAGGTGCCGCCCGTCAGGACTGACGACGGCGCTTCCCGTCGACGACCGGCCCATGTTCTCACTCATCGCACTTTGGGCGCTGCCTGCGTACTGGATCCTCTCCTGGTCGGCGACTGCGGGCTTGATGGACACCGCCCACTGGAATCGAGTGGTGGACGGATCTCGGCTCACCACAGTCGTCGTCAGGTCGCCAGTGACGGTATCATTCACGCCATTCTTGTCCGATGTGCTCATGATGACGGTGCCACTGGCGGTTGACAATGGTCCATTGTCTTTGATGCTTCTATAATTCTCTGGGGCGGCGGCATCTGCTTCCTGTGCGGTGAGGGATGATACGACTGGATCATCATCGCTCTTCCCAGTACTGCATGAACCGATGGTGAGCGCGAGCGTCACGACTGCGGTGAGCGCCGTCAGTCGCCGGAGTGTGGAGGATATGCGGGGGCTCAGGGGATGCGTGGCTCTCATTTCTGGCCTCCTGTGACTCCGAAGATCCGATAGGTATTCCGGCATCTATGGCCGCCATTCTGAAGCCCAACACTGCAGTCTCTGTACCCTATGTGGGTTGCGTTGAGAATCGCGACAACGGCACCGGGTGTCCTGATAGCCTTTGAGCGGCTCATGGAACTGACAATCCGGGGGAGTATCGGCTGGACCGGCGCATTGTCCTTGTCGACCAGCTTCTGGAATGGCTGATACGTGGAACCGGGTGTGATGGGAATGGTTGTTCCCGATGAGCCGTCACCGGGCCGAATGACGAGTGCCGCGGAGGCTGAGCCGTCGTCGGCCGTCACCTCAACGATCCCAGTGCGCGCGCCAGCGAGGCTCCGATCCTGGGACACGGGAGTGACCTTACGGGTGACTGGGTCGAAGACTGTCGCGGCTCGCGAGTCCTTTGGGGGGTAGGGGAGATTCGCATCCCGACTGATGACGGGATAGGTGACGATGCTGCCCGAGAGATACGATGCCTCCGTATTGGTCCCCGAGGTCGCCCCTAAGGGAAAAGTTGTGGTGTCAGCGCCGTCGACCTTGGCCAGCGCGTCCAGACTGATCACCTCAGCCACAGGGTGCCCTGACGTATCGATCTCGCCGGTGTAGCGTGCAGCCCATCCGTTGATGAAAGAACTGAAAGAGTTGTCGAACGCATTCGGTTCAGACGGCAGCTCTGACAGGACGTTTGGAACCTTGACCTCGGTGGTGGGGTCGTTCTGAGGAAAGACCGTGGTGGTTACTGTCGGCCTGTGCACATTGGTAGTTGCTTTCTCATCGGAATGCTCCTTGGAACACTTCAGGATGAAGGAGGCATGTCCGGCCGGGCCGGAGTAGGACGCGCCGGAGCTCCCCGGGAGGGTCCACATCTGGGAACCGTCAGTCAGTGAGAAGGCGGTGTCGTCATCGAGGACTGCGGAGTCGGTCAGCTGAAGCGCGCCACCGGAACCCTGACGCTCGAAGACGATCCTGCCGGTCTGGGCGTCGAACACCAGGGTGATGGTGGCTTGGCCTCCTTGAGGAGACACGACGAATGTGGGTAGCAGGATTCGGGTGGCCACGTACTTGCCGGCAGGGCTGGTGATGAGCCGACGTTCGTCGGGGGTGGAACTGGAGGTGGCGAATGTGGCCTGCTTACGGCTGTAGCTCCACAGGACGCTGCCGTCCTTGGGGCTCAGTGCCATGATGCCGTCGTCGGTGAGGAGGATGGGGCCGCCGGCGCCCGCGACGGTGCTCAGCTCGGTTGAGGAGACCTCCTTGGTCCAGGAGGCCTTCGGCGCCAGTGACGTAGGCAGCGCCAGTGAGGAATCGGCGGGGGTCTTGGCCGTGACGTGGTGGATCGGGTTGATGAGTGCCCACGTTCCCGTGATGGCGGAACCGAGCGTCAGCGCAGGGGCGACGATCAGGGCTGCGAGGTAGGCGCGGGTGCGGCGAGGTACCCGAATGCGCTCGTACCGGGGGAATCCCTTGTCGGTTTTCTCTCCGGTCTTGCGCTGGAGAGGAGCCCAGCGGCTCGGGTCATCGGGATCGCTGTTGCCGACCGCGATGGAGCGCATGCGCAGGTAGTGCAGGAGCGGTCCGACGCTCAGGAAGATCGCGGCTGAGAGCGCCGCTCCTGCCAGTGCCAGGAGGAACAGGACGGAGAATCCGGTCTCCTGTGGTAGGTACTCCACCACGTCAGAGTTAGAGATGCCGCTGCTTTTGTCCCCAGTGCCGCCATGACCGTGATCATGATCGTCACCAGGACGGGTCTCTTCTTCTCCCTGAAGTTGAGGAGCGGCCAGACTAGTAGCGCTCCGAAGGTCATGAAGCCAGCCGATGTGAAGGCCCCGTCGGGTACGAGGCTGCCGGGATCCTTGAGTTCTCGGCGCAGCATCAGTGCGGTTGCTGCGAGCACGACAGCACCGAGGAGTCCTCCCCAGCGCAGGGCACGCAGGGTGAGGGTGCCGCGAGGTGGGAAGGGCTCGCCCTCACTGTCGCCGGTGTCGGTTGCGGCCTTGCTGGGCCCAGCGGCGTCAGCCTCGGCCTCCCCCGTGTCCGGCGCCGTCGAGGCCTCGTCGCCGGAGTCGGCAGTGCCCGGCTGGCTGCTGGGATTGGTGTCGGGCTGATCGGTGCCATTGTCGTCAGTGTTGGGCGCTGAGGGCATGGTCCTATTGTGGTGACCGGATCGTGATGGTGAGGCGGAACGAGGCAGAACACGGAGGATAGTTCTCCCCGTTTTTCCTTGAGATTGAAGTCGGCACGCCCCAGGAGAAGGTCGCGTGCCGGCCCGCAGCGGCCTGTGCCTCAGTTGTTCGTGAACTGCTCGAGGTTCTCGGTGTGTGGGTGGCCGTCGTCGGCGGCGCTGAGCCAGAAGGCGGGCTTGCGCTCTCTTGAGTACTCCCCGGTGGAGACGTCCTGGTAGACGACCAGTCCGAGGCCGTTCGGCACGCTGCGTTCGTCCACGGTCATGTCAGTGATGTCCGTGGTCTGGCCAGTGTCGATGTGGACGAGCTGTTTCGGGAGCATCTCGAGCTTCTGGCGTGCGTCCTCAGTTGCGGCATTGTTGTCCGGAGAGGCATGCATTGTGTGGAGGAAGCCGGCGGCCGCTTTCGGGTCCCGATACTGACTCACCCACCCTCCGGGATGAACGGCGGTGACTCCAGGCAGGGTGGCAATAGTGTGCCCATCGGTACCGCGCCGCGTCACGGTGTACGGGGCGCAATACAACGTGCACTCGTAGGGCGGCACGTCCGGCGCCAGAAGGAGGTCCTGCCCCGAGGCGCCGATGAGCCACTGATCGGTGGAGAACGAGGATGGCTGCGCGCCGGAATTCTTGATCGAGAACACGTGGATGGTTCCCTTGCCGGAACCTGCCGGGAAGTAGTTATGGGCGGTCTCGACGGCGAGGGTGCTGTTGGTGAGGGCCTGACCCAGGATGATCCCGGAGACCTCGGCGGTTCGGACAACCTTGCTGGTTTGCGTGTCGATGACGACGACGTGCGTGTGTCGGTCGGTCGCCGGTACTCCTCCTTGCGACTCATCAGGTGCCAGGACCAGAGACAGGTAACGGCCGTCGGGGCTGATGATTATATCGCCAGCATGTGACTGGCTCGCTGTCTGGGCGTATCCGCCATTCGAATCCGAGATGCTGTTGGGCATACGGCGATCGGCGGCTGATGGTCTGATGGATACGGCCCACTGGAACTGATCGGTTGAGGGATCTCTGCTGACGATCCTGGTCACATCCGCATCCGATGTCTTGGTGGCTGTGCCAGTGCTGTGGCTGGTGCTGATGAAGAGTTTCCCTGTTGTGGTCGACACTGTCTCGAGTGAAGCATCATGCAGGTCCTGTGCCGAAACGCCCTGCTTGAGGTCCGCCACGGACTGGGAGGAGAGAGAAGTAAGCGTCGGCTCTTGACCGTATGTGCCGATGTTGCATGATGCTATCGAGAGGGCCAGGGAAGCGGACGCGGCCACCGCCAGCATGCGGAGATACGGAGTGCGGCCATGATGGCCTGGAGTAAAGAAGGTTCTCATTTCTGTTCCCCCATAATTCCGTACGTCCGATATGTGTGCGTGCATCGTTCGCTCTGGTCATACTTCCCGCGGGTGCAGTCTCTTCCGATGTCGTCGGTAGCATTGAATGTGGCGATGACGGCCCCGGGAACCCGCGTCGCTTGCGCCCGTTCGGTGGCATTGTCAGTTCGAGAGCTCCGCGCCAGCAGGGTGGGAGGAAGGTGGGTGGAGCCAGGGGAGATGGGGATCGTGGTTCCCGCGGATCCATCACCGGGGCGAACAGTGATGGCGGCTGACAGTGAGCCATCGTCTGCTGGTACGTCGACGAACTCGATCGGCGAGCCGGTGAAGCCCGGGTACTGGGCGATAGGGGTGACAGTGAGGGTGGATGGGTCGAACACCTTCTCCGTGCGCGGCTCCGATGGGAAATCTTGCGGACCGTTGTCCAATCTGATGGGGGAGTAGGTAACGATGTTTCCAGACCTCAAGGATGCAGCCTCGCTGATCCCAGAGGTGGCCCCCAGGGGGACGGTCCTCGTGTCGGCGCCGTCGACCTTGGCCAGTGCGTCCAGGCTGATCGCCTCGGCCACGGGGTCACCTGACGAGTCGATCTCGCCTGTGTAGCGTGCAGCCCACCCTTGAATGAAATTGACTGGGATGGCGGGGTAATCCGGATGATCGGGAGGGCCGGCAAGCACATTGTCAACCTCCACGGCGGCTGAGAGATCCTCCTGCGGAGTGATGCGGAGGGTGATCGTTGACTTGTAAGATTGGGGAGAGTCGCCTCGATGTTGATCGTCGCCGTTCTGGCTCAGAATGAACGATGCGTGTCCAGCAGTTCCGGAGTAATCGACACGGTCACCATCGGAAAGATTCCAGAGCTTCTTCCCGTCGGTCAGGGAGAAGGCGGTGTTGCCGTCGAGGATCGCGGAGTCGGTCAGCTGAAGCGGGCCATCAGCACCTTGGCGCTCGAAGACGATCCTGCCGGTGAGGGCATCGAAAACCAAGGTGTCTCCAACGGAATCCACGAACTCGGGTGACAGGATTCTCAGCGCGACATACTTTCCGTTCGGGCTGGTAACCAGTGGGGAGGTGGTGTTGGTGACGGTAAGAAAGTCGTGATCGAAGTTCGCGTGCTTGCGCTCGTAGCTCCACAGGACGCTGCCGTCCTTGGGGTTGAGCGCCATGATGCCCTCGCCGGTCAGGAGGATAGGGCCGCCGGCGCCCGCGACGGTGCTCAGCTCGGTGGAGGAGATCTCCTTGCTCCAGGAAGCCTTTGGCGCCAGCGACGTGGGCGGCGTCAGCGAGGTCTCGGCGGGGGCCTTGGCGATGACGTGGTGGACCGGGATGACCAGTGCCCACGCCCCAACGAGGGCGGAACCGAGTGCCAGTGCTGGGGCAAGGACTATAGCCGTGAGGTAGGCGCGGGTGCGGTGAGGCACCCGAATGCGCTCGTAGTGGGGGAGCCCCTTGTTGGTCTTCTCTCCGGTCTTACGCCGGAGGTGGCCCCAGCGGCTCGGGTCATCGTCATCGCCGAGACCTACCGCGGTACTGCGCAGGTAGTGCAACAGTGTGCCTGCGCTCAGGAAGAGCGTGGCCGAGAGCGCCGCTCCAGCGAGAGCCAGGAGGAACAGGACGGAGAATCCGGTCTCCTGGTAGGTGTCCCACCACGCCAGAGTCAGAGATGCTGACGTTGTCATGCCCAGGGCCGCCATGACCGTGGTTATGATCGTTGTCAGGATGGGGCGCTTCTTCTCCCTGAAGTTGAGGAACGGCCAGACCAGTAGCCCTCCGAAGATCATGCAGTATGTCAGTGTGGAGGACTTGTCCGGGATGAGGCTGCCGGCGCCAATGAGTCCCCGGCGTAGCACCAGCGCAGTCACTCCGAACACGATGCCGCCGAGGAGTCCGGCCCAGCGCAGGGCACGTAGAGTGAGTGCGCCGCGTGGTGGGAAAGGCTCGCCCTCGCTCTCGCTGTCGCCGGTGTCGGTTGTGGCCTTGCTGGGCCCAGCGGCATTGCGGTCGGCGTCAGCCTCGGCTTCCCCCGTGTCCGGCGCCATTGAGGCCTCATCGCCGGACACGGCAGCGCCCGGCTGGGTACCGGGATCGGTGTCGGGCTGATCGGTGCCATTGTCGTCGGTGTCGGCGTCGGGCGTAGGAGGCATGAGCCTATTGTGGTGACCGGATCGTGATGGTGAGGCGGAACGAGGCAGAACACGGGGGATAGTTCTCCCCTCCGTAACGATCGGAGCCACCGTGCCCCAGGAGGCGATCTAACGTTGCTTCGGTCGCTCCCAGTGCTTCCGGTCGGGTGCGGTGACGCCTTCAATAGTGCCGAGCTTTCGCCCCCGGGTATCGACGCGGGTGAGCGTCACCGACACGTCGTTGCGCCATCCGGTAGCCAGCGACTGAGGGGACAGGAGCAGGGCGCCGTCGTCGATTCCGGTGAGCCACTGGTCGGTGGCGAAGGATGCTGGAGCGGCGGAGGTGTCGGTCAGGGAGTAGACGGTGACCGCCCCCTTCCCGTCCCCGGCCGGGTAGTAGGCCCGGGCGGTCTCCACGGCCAGAGAGTCGTTGGTCAGCACTTGCCCCAGGACGAGCCCCGAGACCTCCACAGTGCGCACCGTCTCCCCGGTGGCGGCATCGAGGACGAGGACGTGGGTGCGCTGAGCGGCGACGTCGAGCGGGTTGCGGTCGTCGTCCGAGTTCTGAAGCACGGGCCTCGTCTGCGGTGGACGCAGGACGAGGGAGACATATCGGCCATCGGGACTGACGACGGCGTAGCCTGCCGGCCGCCAGTCGAGGAGGTCGTGAGCAACGTCCTGGGCAGAGCTGCCGTCGTCGTCGTAGAACCAGTTGACGACGGCCGGCGTGATCTCACGCGCCCACAGCACCGAGCCGTCCGAGCCGCGGTACCTGGCGACGATCGAGCTGTTCGGCCCCGACCGATCCTGTCTGCCGCGTTGCGCCTTCTCCTTCTCCGTCAGTTCCGGAGCAGAGACGTAGAGGTAGTCCTCGCCGACAGGCAAGGCATCGTCATCAGTGCTGGTGGGAGTCTTCGAGATGCGCTCCTTGACCTGCGAGGCGCTCAGGGCGGTGGACTCCACCTGCTGCAGCTGCCAGGGGCTCGGGCTGCAGGCGCTTATGGCCCCCGCGAACAGGACAGCCGCAGCCAGGGCCGAGCCGATGAGGCGCCGGCGACGGAAGTGAGGGCGTGTGCTGGTCATGACGAGGCTCCTGAGATGCCGAAGATGCGGAAGGAGTGGGAGCCCTGGTCCGGGCCGGTGGCCATGATGACGAGGGTCGTTCCCGGCGTGCTCAGGGTGGTGAGCAGCGGATTCGACGACGGCGACGGATCCTCGATGGTCCACACGTGCCGAGTCCCGGGCGGGTAGTAGGTGGAGCCTGCGGGCACGTCCACCGTCGTCGGGGTGCGCTCCCCACTGCTGACGCTCAGGACGCCGCCACCACCGGACTCGGCGCGGGCGAGACCGGCGTAGGACAGGATCCCCGCCTCCTGCGCCGAGTGGGAGACGGTCCGGGTCTGCGGGTCGAAGATCGCGGCGGTCGTAGTACCGCCCTCGAGTTCCTGGGGAGATGACGGTGTACTGCCGGCTCCGTAACCTACGGTCAGTGGAGGCAGAGTCGTCAGCGTGCTCGTGGCGCGGGAGGCAGTGAGGTTGGCTCCCGACGTCAGGCCCAGGTCATAGGTGGTGTCGGCACCGGCGACGCCCGCCATGGCGTCCAGGTTGACGGCCTGCGCCGCCCAGCCTGTGGGGGAGGTCTGGAAGTCGATCGGTGTGGGTGTCTGCGTGAAGGCGGTCACCCAGCCATCGACGACGAGAAGGTCGCCCCGGCCGTCGGTGAGAAGCGGGGCGCTCTCACGGCGTACCGAGGGGGCGGTGTCGGGCATGAGCGTGTAGATTCCGTACACTCCGTCGCTGGACTCTTCCCCATCGGGGCGTCGTTGCGTGCCCCGCAGGAGGAAGGTGGAATGACCGGCCGTGCCCGAGTAGGGCCAGGTATCAGGTGAGACGGAGACATCCTCCTTGTCGATGGACCACAGTCGGGAGCCGTTGGTGAGCGAGTAGCCGGTGGCGCCGTTGAGCAGGACGGAGTCAGTGAGCTGGAGGACGCCTTCCTGCCTGAAGCCCTCGTAGGTGACGCGCCCGGTCACCGTATCGAGAACCACCACCAGGGGCTCGATGCTCATGCCCTCCGGCTGCTCGCCGTCGGTGGCATCGAGGGTCACCGCGAGGTGACGGCGGTCCGGGCTCGAGTAGCAGCGGATGAAGCGCGCGTGCTTGCGCGGATAGGTCCACCGGGTCGAGCCGTCGGCCGGATTGAGGCCGACGACGCCGTCGCTGCTCAGGACGACCGGCCCGGCAGCACCGGCCACCACCTCCGCCATGTTGTGGATGTCCTGCGACCAGGCCGCCGTCGAGGCGAAGGACCGGGGCAGTGCCGGAAGCGCAGAGGTGTCGATACTCGCAGCGGTCGACGGCGTGACCCGGCTTGCAACCAGGTGTGGGACCGTGGCCGCTGCCCCGAGGGCGAGCGGCGGAATAACGATGAGAATGACCGCGCCGAGGACGGAGCGCCACGAGAGGCGGGGCAACCGAATCCTCCGCAGACCTCCCAGCCGCGCCCTCAGGTGCTGCTTCTGCGGCGGCGGGAAATAGGTGGCCCGGGTGGCACGAACCAGGAGATCGGTCGCTGCCAGCAGGCCCAGGCCCAGCGCCCCCACCGCCAGCGTCAGCAGCTGGTCGATACTGACCGAGGTGCTGCGCAGCTGGACGTACCACAGACGAAGAAGGACGACGGCGAAGCCGCCCGAGAACACCAGGAAGCACAGCGGTTGGAAGAGGGCCGTCTTCCTGACGAGCGCTCGCGGTGAAGTGGGATAGCTCTTCAAAGGAAAACGCGCGGTCTCTGTCCACTTGAAGTAGCCGGCGATCCACATGAGCACGGCCAGGCCGCCAATAAAGCCCCCGACCGACTTCATCGCGTCACCGGGATCCATCATCCCGCTCTGGTAGACGAGGAACAGCACGACCATCGCCCCGACCGCCAGGAGCCAGCCGAGGCGCAGGGCCCGCAGAGCCCGCAGCATCGTGAGGACGCGTCGCGGAGGATCGGGCACCGAGCCGTCCGAGGCGCCAACAGAGTCAGCGGCCTCCGCGGTCTCCGCGGTCTCGGTGGCCTCGGCGGCCTCTACGGACTCCGCAGACTCCGCAGCCTCGGCTGAGCCGGCGGGTGCAGGGGACTCGGCGTCCTGGGACTGGTCACTGGGCTGATCGGTCATCGTGCTGTCTCCCGTGCCGCTACTTGCTGGTGAACTGCTCGAGGTTCTCGGTGTGGGGGTGTCCGTCATCGGCAGAGCTGAGCCAGAAGAGCGGGGTGTAGGTTGTCTCACCGCTCGCGTCAGTGCTCGTCCGGCCGACCACCAGCCCGGGTCCGGTCGGGACTCCCAGGTCTTCGACGATCGTTCCGGTGACGTCCACGCTGCTTCCCGTGGAGACGTTGACGACCTTCCGCGTCAGGCCCTGCAGGGCGGCGTTGAGAGAGGCCGGTTTCTCCTTCTTGCCCGTCGCCGCGTGGTTGGCTGAAGCATTGACGGCTGCCGGGTCACTGACCTGCGTCACCCAGCCGCCTGGGTGCACGGCCTCAACACCCTTGATGGTTGCGCGGACCTTCCCGGAGGTATCCACCTGGGTGACCGTCGATGCGCCTGAGTCGCTTGTCGGGTAAGGCGGCTGCGGTGACAGCAGCAGCGAGTCGGCTCCGGCCCCCGCGAGCCACTGATCGGTGGCGAATGACGAGGGCGGGGCGGATGGGTCGTCCAGCCCGAAGACATGGACTTGGCCCTCCCCCGTACCTCCGGGGAAGTAGTCGTTGGCGGTCTCCACGGCCAGAGAGCCGTTCGTCAGACCCTGCCCCAGGATCACTCCGTTGAGCTCCTCCGTGCGCACCACGGCGCCGCTGGTGGCGTCCAGGACGACGACGTAGGACTCCTGCTCGGCGAGCCTCTCCTCGAGCTGCCCGTGATGCGGGGTAAGGATGAGGGAGATGCGGCGCCCGTTGGGGCTGACGACGATCTCTCCGCTGGTACGGGACCGCAGCAGGTATGAGACGTTCTGCTGCGGGGCCTCTGTAACCTCCAGCGCACTGTGCGATGCGCCCGGCGGCGTGATCGTCACCCCCCACTTCAGGGCGCCGTCGGATCGGTTCCGGCTGACGAGGGTGGTTCCCACGGGCTTGCGATATTTCTTCTGCCAGTTGATGAGCACCGTGATGGTGCTGTTGTGAGCGGGAAGCGTTGTGAAGTCGACGTCCGGGCCCGTGTTGGCGTCGGCCTCCATGCTCGTGACCTGCTCGGCGCTGAGTGCAGTGGCCTTGACGGTGACCTCGTGTGTGGCCTGGTTCGGGGCTGAGGTCAGCTGACCGGCGCAGGCGCTCAACGGGAGGGCCAGCAGTGCTGCGGCAAGGAGCAGCCGGGAGGATCGATGTCGACGGTGCGCAGGTGCCGTGGACGTGCGGTGGGGGTACCGGGCGGCTTGCTGGCTCATGACGAGGCTCCTACCAGTCCGTAGAGACGAATGCGTGTACCGGTGGTCTGACTCTCGTAGGTGGGGCGCAGAAGCACGATGGTGACGCCCGGCGCGCTGAGTGCGCTGATGCCGTCGTTGCCTCCTAGCATATTGACGGGGAAGTCGTGAACGCCGCCGTTGCGGCCGCGTGCTCCTGGAACGAAGGGGACTGTGCCGTTCTCCAGGGGGATGGAGGTGGCTTTCGACTTGTCTCCCGACTGAAGGCTGATGCGTCCCTGTCCGTCGTCGGCGCGGGTGATCCCGACCGCGGTGACGAGCCCCGGATCCTGGGGGGCTGCCAGCACGGCGCGTGTCCTGGGGTTGAAGGTGGTGGCGACCGTGGACTGGTCCTTCCAGCCATCGGGGCCGGGGGTTGCGTTCGGCTCGACCGGGGTGGGCGCGGTGGCCGGTAGGACTGCCAGCCTCCCGGAGAGAAAGGACGCCATTGGGGCGATGCCGAGGGTCTGGCCAAGGTCGTAGGCATGGGTGTCTGCGCCGGGCACCTTGGCCAGGGCGTCAAGGGAGATGGCCTGGGCGCGGTGAGCCTTCGAGTAGTTCCAATCGACATCGTCGAACTCATCCTGGGTGGCCTCGGGGTAGGTGACTGTCCAGCCCTCGATGATGAGCAGCTCCCGATTGGCGTAGGCCGCCGGAACGTCCCTGACGACACCGCGGGGGTTGGTATCCGGGACGAGTGTGAAAAGGCCGATCCCGTTGGGGCTACCGGGGATTTTCTCCGCGAGAATGAGGCTGGCGTGCCCCGCTGTGCCTGTGTACGTGGAGCCTTCCTCGGAGAGGTCGAGGTCGACGTCGCTCAGCCGCCACAGGACGGAGTCGTCAGCCAGCGAGTAGACGGTGCTGCCGGCCAGGAGCACGGAGTCGGTGAGCTGGACGGCCTTGCCGTCGTGGAGGTGCTCGTTGGTGACGCGGCCGGTCACGGTGTCCAGGACGACGGTGAGGGCCTGCTTCACACCGAGATCGCCGCCGGAGCTCTTGCCCTGGAACTCCAGCTCCCCGAGCGTCAGGGCGACGTGGCGCCTGTCCGGGCTGGTGATGAGGTAGGGACGCTCACCAAGGACGCCGTTGACACGTCCCCCGTACTGGGCGAACTTCTTGCCTTCGCGGTCGTAGTCCCAGCGGATCTTCCCGGTGGCGGGATCCAGGCTGATGAGGCTGTCATCGGTGAGGACGAGGGGCCCGGCGGCCCCTGCGATCACGTCCAGCGCGGAGGGGATGTCGTGGGTCCAGGTCACCTGAGACGGGAAGGAGGTCGGGTAGGAGGGCAAGGTGGCAGGGGCGGCCACAGGGATCGGGCGGGGCCGGTCCCAGTTGTGGGCAAGGTAGGCGCTTGCGCTGAGCACGAGGGCTGGGGCCAGGAGGATCACCACCAGAACGATGCGTGAGCTCCAGGAGCCGACGCTCCGGAGGTGGGCGGGTAGAAAGAGACGAGCGGACCTGGCACGCAGCCGTGAACGGAGTGAGGAGGCCTGTGCGACTTCGGGGAAGAAGGAGCGGGTGACGCGCAGAAGGAGGTCGAAGGCGAAGAAGGAGCCCAGCCCCAGGGCCGCCATCGCGAAGGCGAGAAGCTCGCCGGCGCTGGCGTCCAGCGGCATGAACATGTCGTGCCACAGGCCCAGCGCGCCTCCGGCGCTGAGCAGGCCGCAGGCGGCCACCCCGGCAACGGGCAGGAGCCGCTTGATGATGCGCCGGCAGGACTTCACCCGATGCCGCCAGTCGACCCAGTACTCGGCCGGCTCCTGCCAGGCGAGAATGCCGATCCCCCACAGGATGAGCGCCGTGGCCAGCGGCGCGAGGCCGAAGTAGAGGAGCACCCACCGCATCGTCAGATCAGCGCGCCATGCCAGGTAGAGGCCGGCCGCCACGAGGACGGTGAGCATTGAGCCGGCCCTCAGCGCCCAGAAGAGGCTCTCGATCCGCCGTGACCAGACCCGTCGGCGCTCCTGGGGCGTGCGGGGACGCCGACGGCGGGCAAGGGCTGATAGGGAGGAGTAGGGATTCTCTGGGGTGAGGGGAGTGGGAGCCGCGAGAGGCTCCGCGTCCTTTCCGGGGCGCTGATCGGTCATCGTGCTGTCTTCCGTGCCGCTACTTGTTGGTGAACTGCTCGAGGTTCTCGGTGTGGGGGTGTCCGTCGTCGGCGGCGCTGAGCCAGAACTGCTGGGGGCTGCCGTCGCCGTCGGCGGCCTCATGGCTGATGAGCAGGCCGGGGCCGGTGGGGACACCGACCGATTCGGCCCTTCCTCCCATGAGGTCGTGCGTGCTCCCGGAGTTCAGGTCGACGATCTGGGTGGGCAGGGCGTCCCAGGCTGCTTGAGTCTGGTCATCGTCCTTCCCCGCGGTGCCGGTGGCGAGTGTGGCCGCGGCGGCAGGATCGCTGAAGCGTTGAAGCCATCCGCCGGGATAGACCCGATTGACACCGGTGATGGTTCTGCGCACTGTGCCGTCCGTACCCATCTGGGTCACCGTGAACGGGCGGAACCGGGTGCTCCGGTCGTTGCCGGTGGTGGGGGAGTACGGGGACAGGAGGAGTGAGTCCCGGGAGGCGCCGATGAGCCAGTGGTCACTGGAAATGGTCGATGGCTTGTCCGCAAGGTTGCTCAGCGGGTAGACGGAGATGACTCCCTGACCCTCGGCTCCCGGGTAGTAGTTCCGGGCGGTCTGGATGGCCAGGCTGTCGTTAGTGAGGACCCGACCCAGGATCAGCCCGGAGACCTCCACCGAGCCTTCGAGCGTGCCCGTCTCGGCGCTGAGGACGACGACGTAGGTGCGCTGGGCCGAGAAGTCGTCGTCCTGAGCCGTCCGGTGCGGTTGGAGAATGAGCGAGATGTGCTGCCCGTCGGGACTGACGACGCCCACGCCGGAGGACTCCTGCTTGAGAAGGTCGTAGGTCTGCGTCTGGGTGGTCGAGTCGCGGTCACCGTCGCCCAAGTCGCCGGTTCTAAAAATGGGGTGATTGAGGCGGGCGGCCCACTGAAGGGTCTTGGTCTTCGGCTCGTCGTCGGTGCTCCCAGGTTTGTCGCTGGTGACGACTCCTGAGGGCAGAGAACCATCATCGGATTCGGGTAGTGAGTTGTCCGTGCTGACCGTTCCGTAGCGGGTGTGCAGGTCGCGGACATAGACGGAAGAGAAGTGCTTCCGTTCGGACTCCACCTGATCTGCACTGAGCGGGGTGACGGAGACTCCCGCCGCCGACGTGGTCGCCGCAGTCTTTGGGGATGAGGAGCCGCAACCGGATAGAGGGAGTGAGACGAGGAGTGCTGTCACCAGGGCTCGAGCGGCACGGCTCGCCGCCGAACCGGTGCGGTGACGGCGCATCGACGGTATGGGGGCGGGCATGGGGCTGGGCTTCGTCGCGTGTGTCGTGTGGCGCATCATCGGGCTTCTCCTCCCACGGCGTAGATGCGAGAGGTGCCGGAATACCGTGTGCCTGTCCGAACCATGATGATGGTGACGCCGGGAGTACTGATGGCGCTCACTAGATTCTCTTCCGGCTTCACGTCGGCCAGTGCCAGATCCTTGAGCTGAGGGTTGTAGAGCTTGTCTCCCGGCGGAGCGAATGTTGTCCCCGGTGCCAGAGGGATTGATACGCCCGACGACCCGTCTGCGGGCTTGACGGTGATCCGTCCCTCGACGGCTTCACCCACGGCGGCCTGGGTGATGCCGACGGCGGCGGCGGCCAGCCCCGGAGTCTTAGCCGCTGCCGTCACCTCAAGTGTCCGAGGGTTGAAGACGGAGCCGACAGTTCCAGAGGCCTCCCACAGGAGAAGGTCCGAGTCGACGTCATTCTCTGGTTTCTCCGCTGGGAGGGGCGGGAAGGTCACGAGAGTCTGCGATTTCCTGGAGGCGACCGAGTTGACCTCGGAGGTCATGCCGAGGTCATAGGCCCGAGTATCTGCTCCGGGAACACCGGCCAGGCCGTCGAGGCTGACGGCTTGGACCTCCCTATCCTGTAGGCCCTTCTCGGACCATGCAGGCTTGACCTGTTTCCCGGCGGGCTTGTCAATGACCACCCAGCCGTCGATGACGACGGGGCCGTGGTCGACGTTCGACCCGCGGGTGGTCTGAGGGGATGACCGGGGGGTGAGGTCAGGAAGCTCATGTGTGGTGGTGGGATCCTTCTGGGATACGACGACGTCGTGGTCCCCCGAGGGGAGACTGAGGACGAAGGCCGAGTGACCGGCTGCGCCGGAGTAGGCGGCCTGGGCGGACTGAGAGCCTGAGGCGCCGTCAATGGTGAGCTTTCGAAGGTCCCACATGGTCGACCGGTCCTTCAGCGAGTAGGCGGTGGTGCCGTAGAGGACTGCCGAGTCGGTCATCTGGAGGGTACTGTCGCCGCGCCAGTCGAAAACCGTGGCTCCGGTGATGGTGTCCAGGACGACGGTGGCCTTTGGCGTCGAGGAGTCGAGCTCTCCGTCAGTGTTGGTCAAGGATGTGTAGACGACCGGATCATCGAATCTCAACGCCATATAGCGGCCATCGGGACTGCGGATGACTTTTCCCGCTGTTGAGCCCTTGCGCTGGTAGCTCCAGCGGTTCGAGCCGTCACGGGGGTCGAGCCCGGTGGCTCCATCGGACGTGAGAACGATGGGGCCGGTGGCTCCGGCGATCACGTCCTGTCCGCTCGCCAGGTTCTTGGTCCACGTCTCCTGCGAGGCGAAGCCGGTGGGGTATGCAGGCAGCTGGTCGACGTTCACCGACGGGCCCGTGGACTGAGTGATGGTGGGCCGGGCGGACGCCGTCGGGTGGCCGCGGTAGGGGACGGCGAAGGAGACGACGAGCGCTACGACGGGAACCAGGGCGAGCAGGGTGCGAGGGCCCAGGGCCCGGAGGGAGGAGCGCCACGGTCGCCGCAGCTGATCGCGCAGGTCGTGTATCCGCTCCGAGATCGGATTGGGAACGTAGAGCGACTCGTCGGCATAGGGCTCGAACAGAGCGCGCAAGGCCCGCAGAAGAATGTCTGTGGACAGCAGCATGGCGAAGGCGGCGACACCCATGATGTAGGCCAGGGCCTCGCCCAGGCTGACCGCGTAGGTGGAGAACACGAACCTCCAGAGACTGACGATCGGGAGGACGGCGTACACGGCAGCAGCCGGGACCAGGACAGCGGGTAGGAGCATGAGCGCTGAGCGGGCCGCGGTCAGGACCCTGTTGCGCATGCTGCGGCTGTCATGGCGCGGCTCGGGCCAGAGGACGACCCCGCACGCCCACAGGAACACGGTCAGCGCCAGCCCCTTCCAGGACAGCAGGGGGAGCTTGAGCAGCACCTTGGCGATCCCGCTGCCGCAGATGACGCAGAGGGCGGCCGCGGCCACCATGCCGAGGAAGCAGCCAAAACGCAGCGACGTCAGGGCAGTGATGATGCGCTGATGGCGGCGTCTGCGCCGGTTGAGGGCCGCATCGGCCTGGTCGACGCTGTGGCCAGAAGCGGAGGGGGACTCGTCGATGGGGTGGTCGACGTCGGCGGCGGGTGGCATGGCGTGGGGTCTTTCGTTGTGGGCCGGCTTGGGTGTTACTTGGTGGAGAACTGCTCGAGGTTCTCGGTGTGGGGGTGGCCGTCGTCGGCGGCGCTGAGCCAGAACTGCGGGGTGAAGGTGATCGTGCCGTTCTCATCAGAACTCTTCTGACCGATGACGAGTCCTGGCCCCGTGGGGACACGGTGCGTCCATACGCGGTCGGCGTCATCGTCGTAGACCGCTCCGGAGTTGGTGTCCACCACCTCGTGGTGAAACCGCTTCTCGTCGGGCAGGTACGTGTTTCGACGCACCCACCCGCCCAGGATGATGCCGGAGGAATCCGTGAAGGTGGCAAGGTGCTTGCCGTGAAGATCGACCTGCGTCACCGTTGAGGTGGAGGTGCCGCTGCCGCCAGGAGGCTGCGAGGACAGAAGCAGAGAGCTCTTCCCGGAGCCTGCGAGCCATAGGCTGGTGGGGAAGGACGTGGGGGAGGCGGACGGCTCCGTCAGCGAGAAGACGCTGATGCGTCCCTTGCCTTTCCCCGCGGGATAGTAGGCGTCAGCGGTATCGACGGCGAGTGAGTCACTGGTGAGGGCCTGACCCAGGACCAGCCCGGAGACTTCCACTGTACGTACGGGCCTACCGGAGGCTGTGTCGAGCACAATGACCGTCGTGCGTTGAGCGGACAGATTGAACGGCGTCTCCAGAAATCGTCCGGAGTTATCCTTATTCGCCTCCGGGGGACGCAGTACCAAGGAGATGTATTGTCCGTTCGGGCTGACGGTCGCGTAACCAGAAGTGCGCGCCTGGAGGATGCCTCCCGCCTGCTGTTGCGCCGAGTGCACGTCGATTTCATGGTCGGTGAAGTCGGCGGCCTGCGGGGACACTGATATTGCCCAATGGGGATCGCCGTCGGGTGCGTCGAACCGGGCAACGAGTGTCGAGTCGTGGCCTTCTGTGTTGAACTGTCTGGTAATGCAGACGACTGCACCTTTGACAGGAAGATATGACGGCCCGTTGTACTTGCCCTCCTCAAGGCAGCTCTGTTTCTCCTCTGTGGAGAGCGTCGCCGATGAGACGGATGGTGTGGTTGTCGGAGCAGGTGGGGTGGGCTGTGTGTGGCAGGCGGCAAGTGTGGAGATCGTCAGTAGAGCGAGTGCGGCACAGGCGGTCCTGCTCTTCCGTATGGTTCGCAGAGCTGTGTGTGAGTGATTCTGTGATTCCATGTCTACCTACCCTGGAATGCCGTAGAGTCGGAAGGCGTGTGATCTGAAAGTGAATTCGGGTGAATCATCGAGGATGGCGATGGTGGCTCCGGGGGTGCTGAGTGCGGAGATAGTCGAACGGTAGGTGTGTTCGCCTGCTAAGGGTTCTAGGCTGGAGTTATAGGATAATGGTGGTTGGTAAATGGATCCTGGTTCGAGGTCGCATACGGGGATGATGCTGCCGTCGCCCGTCTTGATCGTGATCTGACCATCGCCCGTGCTTGCCTCCGGGAGATGACGTGATGCTGTTGCAGGCTTTCCATCCTCTGGGTCGGTCGTGGTGACCCCTACGGCTGCGACGTAGTGGGGTGCCTGCCCAAAGGATGTCACCGTCATGGTGGCTGGGTCGAAGATCGTACTGACGGCGTTGAATCCTTTCTGGGTGAAGAGGTCCTCGTAGTCCTCATCGCTGTCAATCCTTCCAACCGGCGAGCTGTCGGGGAGCACGGACAGCGTTCCGGTGGGGAGTGATGCTGCGGCGTTGATTCCCAGGGTCGATCCCAAGTCGAAGGTGCGGGTGTCCGCGTTGGGTGCCTCAGCGAGGGCATCAATGCTGACTGCGTGCGCGCGACGTGCGGTCGGTGGATCGTCCTTGACGTTTCTCTCGGCGTGGTCGTCGTAGATGCCGATCCACCCCTGCGCGGTGATAATCCGGCGTGGCTTGCGCTCGTGGAGTACGCCAGCGACTTTCTTCGGATGAGACGGATCGGATTGCGAGATCACAGTTATTTCATCGCTTTTGTCGATACTTTGAAGAATGAAGCTGGAGTGGCCAGCTGTTCCTATGTGTGTTCTGTCAGAACTACCGCTGCTTTTGACGCGCAGTTTCCTGAGATCCCACATCTGTGAACCATCGCTCAAGGAGTAGGCGACCGCCCCGTCAAGGAGCGCTGAATCGCTCAGCTGAAGTGTATCGTCATGGTCGTTAACGTCTCGGGGGTGCTCCAGCACCGCCTTCCCGGTGACAGCATCGATGACGATCGTTGTCCTCGGGGACTCACCTTCCAGGGACTTCGGTTGTGACGTCAGTGACGTGTAGACGACAGGATCGTCAGCAATCGCTGCCACGTAGCGGCCATTCGGACTGGTGATGAGACCCTGATTCCCTGACGCAACAGTATCTTTGGAATCCGCCCAGATCAGGAACTGCGAGCCGGCCCGGCGATACTGCCAACGAGTCGAGCCGTCGCTTGGGTTAATACCAGTGATGGTGTCATTCGTGAGAAGAATCGGACCAGCGGCCCCACTGACAATATCGACGAGGTCCTCGACATCCTTCACCCAGGCCTTCTGAGACCCGAAGGATGTGGGGTAGGTGGGTAGCTGGGAGGCCTCAAGTTCGGAGCTTGTCGTCTGCGTGATGGTGGGGGTGGAGGCGTGCGTGCTCTTGAACGTGAGATAGGGGATGCCGAATCCGGATACCAGACCAATGGTTGGCAGAAGCGCGAGAGCCGTGGTGAGAGGGCTGAGAAAAGAGGGGGCTTTCGGGCGAGGGCGGTGCCTGTGGGAAGTTGCTTCCGCAGCGTGGGTGGACTTGGAATCCGAATCTTCAACGGTAGCCTCGTCATCCAAGGGAGCCTCGCCGCAGACGAAGGAAGAGCGGAAGGCATTGAGGCACATGTGAGCCATGGCGATCAGCCCGAATGCGGTGATGCCCATCATGAAGGCCAGCAGCTCCCCGAGGCGGACGCCGTAGGTGGCCGCGGTTTCCTGCCACAGATCGAGGACCGGAAGACAGGTGTAGACGATCCATGCCGCAACGCCCGCCACTGGAAGAAACTTGAGAACGGTGAAGGTGCGTGTGAGAAAGTCGTGCGTGTTATCGGTGGTGCGGTAATCGGAAGGATCCATCCAGCGGACCATGCCTACCAGCCAGAGCGGAACAATGAGCCAGAACCGGTACCATGAGCGGCCGAGCGCTATGGCTCCCACGCCCTTGATGCCGCTGTTCCAGATGAAGTACAGGGCGACCGCTGCAAGCAAGGCGAGAACGCCGCCGGCGAGCAGTGCGCGCAGAGCGGTGACGGTGCGCTGAAGGCGTTGCTTGCGATACTCGGGTGCTGCGTCGAGCTGGTGTTCGGTGGCCTCGTCTGCGGCTTCGAGGTCGGCGGTAGGTGGCATGGCGTGAGGGTCCTTCGTTGTGGGCCGGTTGGACGCTACTTGGTGGAGAACTGCTCGAGGTTCTCGGTGTGGGGGTGTCCGTCGTCGGCGGCGCTGAGCCAGAACTGCGGGGTGGAGGTGGTCTTGCTGTTCTGGCCCTCACCGGTGGTGGTCTCCCGGGAGACGAGGAGCCCTGCGGCAGTCGGCAACGCGACCTCCTCCACCTTGAGGCCCGCGACGTCGGTGGTGACGCCGGAGTCGAGGTGGACCAGCTCGGTGGGGGTGGACTGATCCGTGCTGTCGGTGCCGTCCTTGACCCGTCCGACCCATCCGCCCCGATAGACGTCGGTCACGCCGGTGACTGTTCCGACGACGTCGCCGCTCTCGCTCAGGCGGGTCAGCGGTTGAGCGCCGAAGTGCCCTTGGCTCATGTTGGACGGTGCCAGCAGCAGGGAGTCCTGGGTGGCTCCGACGAGCCACTTGTCGGTGGGGATCGTGGCCGCCTTGGCCGTCGGCTTGGCCAGGGAGTAGGTGGTGACGGTGCCGTGACCGTCCCCGCCGGGGTAATAGCTCTGGGAAGTCTCTACGGCCAGAGTGTCATTGGTGAGCACCTGGCCCAGGATCAGCCCCTTGACCTCCTCAGTGCGGACAGTCCTTCCGGTCTCGGTCTCGATGACGAGGACGTAAGCACGCTGGTCTGCGACGGTGAAGTCCCGATTTTCCTCCTGTGCCTCGTAGGGATCGAGCATGTCAGCGGGTCGTAGAAGGAGAGACGCGTGACGTCCATCAGGACTGACGACTGCGTATCCGGATGCCGACTCGAGAAGCTGGCCTTCGGCGGCCATCTGAGGTGTCGTGGTCTCCCCTGAGAGCATGTCAGCAACAGAAGGAGTGATTGTAGTGGACCACACAATACCTCCCTCCGTATTGTGTTTTACTAATGTTGTCTGACCGTTGTGGGTGTCGTACATGCTGAGCGGGCCACTATTGGTCGGAAGTGGGGCGACGCTGGAGTGGCTGAAGTATTCTCCCAGTTCGACATTCTTGGCTTCACCGGTACTGAGTGAAGAAGCTGAGGGGGTCGATGCCGTGGAGGGGTTGCTGGTGATGGGGAAGCATGCTGCTAGTGATGTCACCCCAAGGGAAAGTGACATCAGAGTGCCGGTGATGCGCAGAAGGTGGCTCGAGTGTTGGCTACACGGGCAGAGGCTGTTGTCGGCGACTCTCATTGCTGTGTGACCTCCGTGATCCCGTAGAGGCGATAGGATCGGCTCTCAAAATTGGGGCGTGCGGTCGGGTTGAGGATGATGACGTTGGCTCCTGGCGTGCGAAGCGCAAAGATGTCCGCGTAGTCTTCGAGGGCGACAGCGATTTCCTTCATGTCGGGGTTGTATGTTGGATAGCCTGGGGGGTAGAAGATGCTGCCTGGCGAGATGGGGAAGGAGGTTTCGGCGTCGTTGTCCATGGAGGAGATTTTTATCTTGGCGCCGGCGGACGCTCCTGTGCTGGTAGATGAGATTCCGACTGCTCGAATGAGGCCTGATGTCTCATGTGTGGACAAGGTTTTTTGTGCTGAGGGATCGAAAATCGTTGAGATAGTGGTGGAGTCATCCCAATCAGGAAAATCATGATAGTCGCCAATGTCGCGTGCCGGCGAGGGCAGGGTCGCCGGGAGCATGATGATCTTCCCGGTAGTCAGAGATGCTGGAGCATTGATGCCGGCGCTTCGGCCGACATCATGAGTGGGTGTGTTGGTGCTACCCGGCTTCGCAAGCGAGTCGAGGTCGGCGACATGCATCTTCCACCCCAGGTCGTCGGAGCCGTTAGCGGTTGTGGGGGTACCGTCACTGAAGACGGCCGTCCACCCGTCGATCACCAGTGGGAGCGCCGCGTTGGACATGAGGGGGACCGGGGGAGTGGTGTGAGTACGGCTGGGGTCATCCTGGGAGATGAGGGACAGGCTCCCATATTGCAGGATTCCTGCGCCATCCACGCGGTCTTCGGAGTGTCCCACGATGAATGTTGAGTGTCCAGCAGTCCCGAAATACGCTTCTCGCCCCCCGTCTTCGACGTCGACACCAAGCTTCTTCAGATCCCATTTCTCGGTCCTGCTGCCGAAGGTGTAGATCTTAGTTCCATCCAGGATGCAAGAATCGGTGATCTGCAGGGATCCGCCATCGGAGATGTGCTCATTGGATATCTGCCCGGTGATGGTGTCCAGGACGATTGTCATCGTTTTCTGGTCGGTGAATGGAAGATGCTTCACCTTACCGGGGCCGGAGATGCGAAAGGCGATGTGCTGGTGGTCGGGGCTGACTACGAGCGTGCGAGGGTAGTTCTTCCCTGCCTGCTCGCCTATCGGGTCGAGGAATGTTTCATATGTGGCGCCCTTTCTTGCGTAGCTCCATAAGGTGCTTCCGTCAATGGGGTTAATTCCTAGGATGCCGTCGGCTGTGTGGATGACGGGGCCGGCGGCCCCCGCCACAATGTCCAGGACGTTGTCGATGTCCTTGACCCAGGCCGGCTTGTCTGCTAGGGAGGTGGGGTAGGTGGGAAGGTTCTTGGCGACCGATGGTGCAGCCAGTTTCTGAATGGCCTTACTGCGCTGGCTCAGTGGTACGGCCGCCGCCCCGGCAAGGATGAGGGAGGGGGCCAGCACCAGGGCGGCACGTGAGAGCGTCCGACGTCGCGGGCCTTCGGGGTGCCGAACCGGCTTTCTGGACCGCCGGAGGCGGGCCAAGCCTTTCCTCCGTGGGGGATTCGGTGATAGTGCGGTGGCCCAAAGTGTGTGGATGAGAATGTCGGTGACAGCCAGAAGGGCCAGACCCGCCGTTCCCGCAGCGATGACGATGAGTTCCACGGTGTTGATTCCCGTGCGGGATAGCACGGACGACCATATTGAAAGAGCCTTCCATATGAGCCGGAATGCGTACACCGCGATTCCGCTGATCGCCAGGGTGGTGACCACCCTATGTGCGGTGGCGATGGATTTGCCGTGGTCAGGATCCTGGGATCGGTGGGGTAGCAAGCGGAAAAGGAGGGGCAGTGCCCAGAAGGCCGGAATCCCGGATATGGGTGTCCACCAGGCGTTGCGGGCGTCGAAGGCGAAGACGTGGACGCCGCTTCCCCAAGCGAAGAAGAGCACAACAGCTCCGATGGCGCTGAGCAGTGCCCCGATTCTCAGTGCCGGCAGGACGGGCAGTAGACGTTGCGCGATATCCGCGCCCCCTCGCTCGGCCTCCCGTGCCTCGGTGTCAGCGGCCTGGCCGGTGCGTGTGTTGCCGTGATCGGTCGGCGCAGTGTCGTCATGGCCGGCGTCGGCGGGAGAAGGCGCGGAAGGCATGGCCTCCATTGTGGTCGGCCCTCTCGGATTGTGCGGCAGAGTACGTGGGGCAGTTCTTCCCATGCCGCTCGAATGGTCTGGCTTCACGGCACCCGCAGATGCGCCGACGCCGTCTCTGCCGCCGCGGTCGTACCTTATGTCGCGCGGTCGAGGGTTATAGGGTGCGACCGCCCGAGCTACCCTACGACCGCGACCGGTGGAGGGTAGGTGTGAGGCAGTGGCTGGGCCTGCAACTCCTCATCTTGAGCCGACCCGACTCAAGGCTTACTCACGCCTACCGCGAACAGGGGCATGGCCCGGGCGTCGGCCTG
>ERZ772946.188-NODE-188-length-28983-cov-8.28332_pt1 | contig 28983 bp, 24 predicted proteins | sample MGYA00511680_ERZ772946 | MGnify/ENA primary metagenome ERZ772946 (study PRJEB29015, sample SAMEA2737918) | human oral metagenome | biome: human oral; feature: human-associated habitat; material: dental | place: China | collected 2016 ... | reverse complement strand
CCGTGATGGTGCGTCGCCAGCGCCGCCGCCTGCTGCAGCTCATGACCATCGGCCTGGGAGTCTTGCTGGGGCGCCCGGTGCTGGCCACCACGTCTCGGCGACCCCTGGGGCCGATCTCGGCGGGTCAGCGCACGCTGATCACCGAATTCCTGCTGATCCACACCCAGCTGCTGGCCGGTTATGCCCTGTCCGGTGCAGATGGTCAGGCCGATCACACCACCCTCGATGGTCTGCGCCGTCAGGGCGGCGGGCTGATGCAGCGCATCAAGCGCGAGCTGTTCACCCGCATTGAGCGGGGCGACATGGCTCAGCTGGAGGCCCGCTGGCGTACCGTGGCGGACGCCACCCGCACCCGGCCCACGCTGGACATCGCCCGCCTGATGCTGCCCATGGCGCAGGAAGTGGCCGCCCCGTTGGGCGCCTTGTTGCCGCCGGTGGACATCAAGACTGCCGGCGGCAGCGAGGGCAGGTCGCGCCGGCGCCTGCTGATGAGTCAGCTGCTGCTTGATGGCGTCAGCGCCTGCTGGTCGCACGACCTGGCTCACTGGGAGCAGATGGAAACGCGCCGCGTGATGCTGGAGAAATGGCTGAATGCCGTGGTCCAGCAGGGTACGGGCGGTGTGCGCCTGCTGGCCCAGTGGAACCTGTTTGCCAGCGCACTGCCGCTGCACCACGCCCGCTGCCTGCCCGGCGCGGCCCATACCCTGCAATCCGTGGGCGAACGGCTTTACAAGCTGCTGTAGGGTAAGATCGGGGGCTCTTCCGTACCCGCCCGAAGACTCCCGATCATGACCGCCGACACTTCCGCTCTTGATGCTCTGTCCCCCCTGGATGGCCGCTATGCCGCCAAGGTCGCGCCGCTGCGCGCCTACTGGTCCGAGGCTGCCTTCATGCATCACCGCGTGCAGGTGGAAGTGGCCTGGCTCATTGCCCTGTCCGATGCCGGTCTGCCCGAACTGAAGCCCTTCAGCCCGGCCGCCCGTCAGCGTCTGGAAGCCATTGTGCAGGACTTCAGCAGCGCCGATGCCCAGGCCATCAAGGCCTTCGAGCGCACGACCAACCACGACGTGAAGGCCGTCGAGTATTTCCTGAAGAGCCGCGTGGCCGACGACGCCGAACTGGCCGCCGCCAGCGAGTTCATCCACTTCGCCTGCACCTCCGAGGACATCAACAACACCTCGCACGGCCTCATGCTCAAGGGCAGCCGTGAAAAGGTCATCCTGCCGGCCATCGATGCCATCATCGACACCCTGCGCGGCATGGCCCACCAGTATGCCGCGCTGCCCATGCTGTCGCGCACCCACGGCCAGCCCGCATCGCCCACCACCCTGGGCAAGGAAATCGCCAACGTCGTTCAGCGCATGCAGCAGGCACGCGCCCGCATCGCCGGCGTGGCCATCCTGGGCAAGATGAACGGCGCCGTGGGCAACTATAACGCCCATCTGTCTGCCTACCCCGACGTGGACTGGCCCGCTTTCTCGCAGCAGGTCGTCGAAGGCCGACTGGGCCTCACCTTCAACCCGCTCACTACCCAGATCGAGCCGCACGACTACATGGCCGATCTCTTCCACGCCCTGGTGAGCTTCAATACCGTGCTGCTGGACCTGTGCCGCGACATCTGGAGCTACATCTCCATCGGCTACTTCACCCAGAAGCTCAAGGCCGGTGAAGTGGGGTCCTCCACCATGCCGCACAAGGTCAACCCCATCGACTTCGAGAACGCCGAAGGCAACCTGGGCCTGGCCAACGCCCTGCTGTCGCACCTGGCCCAGAAACTGCCCGTCAGCCGCTGGCAGCGTGACCTGACCGACTCCACCGTCCTGCGCAACGTGGGCGTGGCCCTGGGCTACAGCCTGCTGGCCTACGACTCCGCCCAGCGCGGCCTGGGCAAGTTGCAGGTGGCCGAAGCCGCCCTGGCTGCCGACCTGGACGCCAACTGGGAAGTGCTGGCCGAACCCATCCAGACCGTCATGCGTCGCTATGGTGTGGAAAAACCCTACGAGAAACTGAAGGAACTCACCCGCGGCCGCCACATCGGCCAGGCGGACCTGAGCACCTTCATCGACGGGCTGGACATCCCCGAAACCGCTCGCGCCCAGCTGCGGGCGCTCACGCCGGCCAGCTACATCGGCCGGGCCGAGGCGCTGGCGAAGAAGGTGTGATCCGGGGGAGTGGGCTGCCGGCGCTTGTTCGATTGCGTCCCCGCATCAGTCCTCGGAAAGCCCCGAGATGATGTTGGCATCTGGAAGGATCATGGCTCGAAGCGCATGGGTTCTGCAGCTATCTTGTCGCGTGCCTGTTCCATGGCAGCAACCTCCTCATTGTTCAGCCCGGACTGGCGGCCAATGGCTGCCAGTGCATCACCCATACCCCTCAAGTCGTCGATGACTGCATTCGGTAGATGTGCAGTCACCGGGGCAAGATGAGTCATGCCCCGGAAAGGGAGACTTTTCAGAGCCTCATGCCGCGTCATTATCTGACCGTGTGCTTCTTCGCGATCTCCACCACCTTGTCCACCCGCTGCGTGTAGCGCGGGTTGTCGGCCAGGTAGTCGGTCGTCATCCAGGTGTCGACGATGACTTCGGCGATGGCCGGGCCGATCAGCTTGCCGCCCAGGCACAGCACGTTGGTGTTCGAGTGCGAGCGTGCCAGTCCCGCGCAGAACGGATCCTGCGCCACGGCCGCATACACGCCTGGGATCTTGTTGGCGATCAGGGCGCTGCCGTAGCCCACGCCATCGATGAAGATGCCGCGATCCACCTGCCCGTCACTTACTGCCAGCGCCGCCGGGTAGATGAAGTCCGGCAGGTCGCAGCCTTCCTCCGAGAACGGCCCGAAGTCCACCACCTCGTGACCCTGGCTCTCCAGTCGCTTCTTCAGCGCCGCCTTCATCGCAAATCCGGCGTGATCGCCCGCCATGGCTATCTTCATGTCCGTACTCCGTGTGGGTAAGGGGATGATGCAAGTGTGCCCCAGAACCGTCCCGCCAGCCGGGCATGCCCGGGCAAGGGAGCATGGTTTAGAGGGCGTCAGGCCTTGAGCGTCTTGGTAATATATGAATACTTATCATCCGCTAAAGAGATGATGTAGCATCTACGTGCTGACGCTGACACTGACGCTGACGCTCCGGCAAGGCGCACAGCCTTTACGGCAGACGGGCAGGAAGGAGACCCTCCATGCGCTCATTCGATCCGGGCATGCAGCGGGCGCCGCGATGTCCGATGCCATGACCTTCTGCGTCATGGATGATGAATCAGAACACAATCAAGAATCAAGACGATCAACCCAGGTGAGGAAAACCATGAAAGCACTCAACGCCACCCTGCTTGCCCTGCTGCTGGGCGCATCGGCCTCCGCGTCCGCCCACAGTCTCTGGACCCAGGGCGAGAACAAGGATGTCTTCGAGGCCGACCTGATCTACGGCCACGAGTTTCCCAAGCCCGAGGTCATCCCCGAGGCACGGCTGGGGCTGTTCGAGCCGCCGCAGGTGATCAGCGCCCGTGGTGCGCAGACACTCGTGCAGTCGGGCGAGAACTACCACTATCGCCATTCCGCCAAGCTGGGCAAGGGCACCCATGTGCTGCTGGGTACCTACAAGCCTACCTATTGGACGAAGAAGGCCGACGGCAAGTGGGCCATGGCCAAGACGCGCGCTGACTTCCCGGACGCACAGAGCTGCGGGCTGTACTCGATGAGCGGCAAGAGCTTCGTCATCATCGACGATGATGGCGCTTTCGCCACCAAGCCGCTGGGCAAGGGCTACGAGATCACGCCGCTGGCCAGCCCCAACAAAATCAAGGTCGGTGAGCTGGCCAAGTTCCGCGTGACGCTGGACGGCAAGCCAGTGGCCGAGGCCAAGGTCGTGGGCAGCCCGGCTGGCTTCAATTCGGAAGAGGTCCAGATCGAAGCCTTCTATGCCGAGACCGACAAGAACGGCGAGTTCTCATTCCGTGCGCTGAAGCCTGGTCTCTGGTATCTGTCGTCCGAGGTCGAGCAGGCACCGAAGGATCCCAAGGTCTGTGACAAGGTGGTCGATGAGTTCACGCTGAGTTTCAACGTGAAGTGATCAGGGGACGGGGCCGTACCTGCACGGCCCGTTCCTGCGCTTAGCGCGTCTGCCACGTGATGGGTCGTGACACGGTGCCAATGATGTTGCCGAACTCATCTCTCTGCTGCTTCAGGTGGCGCTCGGTGACGCTATGGCCCCGATAGGTGAGCTTCTTGCCGGGCTTCCATTTCTTAGGCACGCGCCATAGGGCGCAGCTGGTGCGCGAAAAATCACCGATGCCCACTTCGGTGCACAGACCGAAGTCTGACGACCGGTTGCCGCGCTGCGCACGCATCACCACCTGGGTGGTACCGGCATGGTCTTCCCAGCTCAGCGGCGCGGCATCATACATCAGGACCATGTTGCGCTTCAGTGTCCAGGGGCCGGCGATCTGCATGTGGGTGGCATGGGCCTGCACGCGGGCGTAGGCACGATCCAGGATTTCGCCCTTCTCGATCCGCTGGGCCACGTCGATCGTCAGCACCGGGGCATCGGCGGCGGCGTTCTTCAGGTCGTCGGGCAGCTTGTTGGCCGATAGCCCCGTCATCACGCGCACCGACGAGAAGGTGTCGTTGTCGCCGATATCGTCCAGGTACACACGGTAATCATTGTAGAAAGGCTGGGTGATGCCATTGCCGGTTTCGGTGGCCCTGACTTTCTGCTTTATCCGGATTACTGGAGGCTCGTCCGCTTCGTCGGTGTAGGCGTCTACCGTGCCCGTCGATTGGGTCAGTGCCGTGGCTAGCACGTCGGCCCGTATGCCCACGCTGGAGATCGGCTTGGCGTCGTTGTCGACCAGCAGCGACTGCGCGGGCAGTGCGGCATACATGACCATGGCCTTTCCGGTGGCACCGGACGGGTTGGCGGGGCCGGCCGGGGTGGCCGGGTTGCCGGCATCGTCGCTGCTCCCGCAGCCGGCCAGCAGGGTGAGGAGGGATATGCCCAAGGACAGCCTTTTCATTGTCATGTTCATGTTGCATGCCTTTCGGTCATGATTTGATATTTCTCATATTTCGATGAGTTGTATTGAATGCCCCGTTTTTCGGGGTTTTGTCATCGTAAATATGCCGGCAGCATCCTATTGAAACTGAAAGTGCTGAAAAAGTTTCATTTCCGGCGTTCGGCTGATGAAGGCCTGTGTTTGGTTACGGCTGGGATTGAAAAATACGGATTTGCTGACGACTTGTTGCCGATTTTTTGTCGTCGATCTGACGAAAGATGTCGTGTTCTGTCGCCACGCTGGCGTCATATGGATGAGCGATCGACATATCCTTATGCGCCAGGCACGTTGTTCTCGAACAACATCCAGGCAGCCCCATGGCCCTGTGTCATGAGAAGAGATTTAACATTTCAGGCGGTGTGATCGGGGTGCAGGAAGCCCCATCCCACCCTGTCCGTGGGGCCGCGGCCGGACCGCCCTCGGGAACCTTTCGTCCGTACCCGGCGAACGCGATGTGCCGAAGACGTTTTCGCCCATCGACGCCGCTAGGGATCCTCTGAATAAGTCCCGCGAACCGGCGCGCCACGGAACGGGATGCAGGACAAGGCGACATTTGCTGTCAATAGCGGCGCTATTGACAGCAAATGGCAACGCAGTCATGCGCCCGTTACGGGGATGTGACGGCCGCGGGGACTTGTTCAGAGGATCCCCTAGGGGAAGGGCTGGGCAGGATGTCTGCTGCGGGCATGCGTCCGGTGCATCGCAAGGAGAGCAGACATGACTCAAGAGAACCCGCAGAAGATCACCGTCCACGAACGCCAGATCAACAGCCAGATCATCCTCTGGACGACGATCATCGGGGGCTTTATCAGCTCGCTGGTGAAGTGGGGATCCGAGGTGAACATGCCGCCGCGCATGCCGGGCGAGATCTCGCCCCCGGGGGCCAACATCGATGCGTGGCTGGGATGGCTGGGCTTCAACTCCCATTCTCTGGACTACATCTACCAGGGCGTGAACGTGCCCGGTGCGGTCACGCTCTATCACTGGCTGTTCAGCTTCGTGTTCGCCTACGTGTACGTGTGGGGCTCCATCAAGTGGCCCCGGATCCGTCTGTGGTACGGCGCCTTCTACGGCCTGATCATCACCGTGGTCATGCACGGGCTGCTGATTCCGGTGTTCGGCTTTCGCAATCCGGCCTACGCCAAGGGGCTGACCGGCTGGTTGTGGAACCTGAACGCTGCCGAGCTGTGGAGCGAGATCCTCGGCCACGTCTACTGGTCGGTCTCCATCGAGATCTGCATGATCGCCGTGCTGGCCCACTTCGGCCGGCCCATCTACGGACAGTGGTTCCGCCACTGATCCGTCGGGCAAGAAAAAGGCGCCAGGACCGAAGTCTCTGGCGCCTTGGGGGCTCCCGCAAAGCCGGTCTCTGGGGCCGGCTTTTCCGTTCTCAGGGCAGTTCCACCTCGGTGGCGTCCTTCTTCTTCACGGGCTTGACCAGGTCCTCACGCTTCAGACCCAGGCGCATCACGATGGCAGCAGCCACGAAGATGGAGGAGTACACGCCAAAACAGATGCCGATGGCGAGCGCCAGCGAGAAGTAGTGCAGCGTGGGGCCGCCGAAGAACAGCATCGACAGCACCATCATCAGCGTGGACGTGTGGGTGATGACCGTCCGCGAGGTGGTGGTGGTGATGGCGTGGTCCAGCACCTGGGCGGTGGTCATGTTCCGGGCATGGCGCTCGCGGAACTTCTCGCGCACCCGGTCGAAGATGATGACCGACTCGTTGACCGAGTAACCCAGCACCGCCAGCACCGCGGCCAGCACCGACAGCGAGAATTCCCACTGGAAGAAGGCGAAGAAGCCCAGGATGATCACCACATCGTGCAGGTTGGCGATGATGCCGGCCACGCCGAACTTCCACTCGAAGCGGACGGCCAGGTAGATCACGATGCCGGCGATCACCACCAGAAGCGCCATGGCGCCGCTGGTAGCCAGTTCCTGACCCACCTGCGGGCCCACGAACTCGTTGCGGCGCAGCTCCACCGACGGGTCATGCTTCTTGAGTGCAGCCAGCACCTGCTCGGCCTGCTTTGCAGCCGAGACGCCTTCCTTTAGCGGCAGGCGGATCAGCACATCACGCGAGGTGCCGAAGTTCTGCACCTGCGGCTCCGAGAAGCCCATTTCCTCGATGGCCTGGCGGGTCTTGCCCAGGTCGGCCGGCTGTGCGTAGCTGAACTCCATGACCGTGCCGCCGGTGAACTCCACCGACAGGTTCAGGCCGCGGGTGAACAGGAACAGCACCGCCAGCAGGAAGAAGACGATCGAGATGGCGTTCAGGATCGTCACATGGCGCATGAACGGGATGTCGCGCCGGATCTTGAAGAGTTCCATGGTGTGCTTGCTCCCTCAGCGCTTGGCCGGTTTCGGGTCATCCAGGTGCCAGTCGCTCTGGCCCACCGACAGGTGCTTGACGCGCTTCTTGCCGCCATACCAGAGGTTGACCAGTCCGCGCGAGACGAACACCGCCGAGAACATGGACGTGAGGATGCCCAGGCAGTGGACCACGGCAAAGCCCTTGATGGGGCCCGAGCCGAAGGCCAGCAGCGCCAGGCCTGCGATCAGCGTGGTGACGTTGGCGTCCAGGATGGTGGCCCAGGCGTGCTCGTAGCCGGCGCTGATGGCCATCTGCGGCGAGGCGCCCTTGCGCAGCTCCTCGCGCACGCGCTCGTTGATCAGCACGTTGGCGTCAATGGCCATGCCCAGTGTCAGCGCAATGGCCGCGATGCCGGGCAGCGTGAGCGTGGCCTGCAGCAGCGACAGCACGGCCACCAGCATCAGCAGGTTGAAGCCCAGTGCCACGGTCGAGAACAGGCCGAAGAGCATGTAGTAGATGCTCATGAACACCGCGATGGCCAGGAAGCCCCAGGTCACCGAGTGGAAGCCTTTCGAGATGTTCTCGGCACCCAGGCTCGGGCCGATGGTGCGTTCCTCGATGATGTCCATCGGGGCGGCCAGCGCACCGGCGCGCAGTAGCAGCGCCAGGTCGCCAGCGTTCTTGGCCGAACCCATGCCTGTGATCTGGAAGCGGCTGCCCAGCTCGGACTGGATGGTGGCTACCGTCAGCACCTCGCCCTTGCCCTTCTCGAAGAGCACCACGGCCATGGGCTTGTGGATGTTCTTGCGGGAGACTTCGCGCAGGTGGCGGCCGCCGGCTTCGTTCAGGCTCACGGCCACGGCAGGTTGCTGGTGCTCGTCGAAGGTGGCCGAGGCGTTGGTGAGCTGCTGGCCGGTGAAGATGGGCTCACGCCGCAGCACCACCGGGGCACCACGGCCCTGGCGGAACAGGTCGGAGCCGAAGGGCACCACGCCGTTCTCGCTGGTCAGGGCCCGCTGGGCCTCGGGGCTCATGTCCACCAGCCGGGCTTCCAGCGTGGCGGTACGGCCCAGGATGTCCTTGGCGCGCGCCGTGTCCTGCACGCCGGGCAGCTGCACCACGATCCGGTCGGCGCCCTGGCGCTGGATGACCGGCTCGGCCACGCCCAGTTCGTTGATCCGGTTGTTCAGCGTGGTGATGTTCTGCTGCACCGAGTTGTCCAGGAAGGTGCGCATGGCGGACTCGGTCAACGTCAGCAGCAGCTGCGACTGATCGCCACTACCCCGTTCCTGCACGGCCAGGTCGGCCTGGTTGTCACGCAGCAGCTCCTGGGCGCGGGTGCGGGCATCCTCGCTGGCAAAGTCCAGCACCAGCTGCTTGCCGTTGCGCTTGATGCCGTTGTGACGCACCTTGCGGTCGCGCAGCAGCGTGCGCACGTCGGCCATCGCACTGTCCAGGCGCTTGTTCAGCGCCTCGGTGGTGTCGATCTGCATCAGGAAGTGCACACCGCCGCGCAGGTCCAGACCCAGGTACATGGGCAGGGCGTGCAGCTGGGTCAGCCACGTGGGCGAAGCCGACAGCAGGTTCAGCGCGGTGATGTAGACCGGATCGGCCGGATCCGGGTTCATCGCCTTCTCCAGCACGTCGCGGGCGCGCAGCTGGGTATCGGTGGACTCGAAGCGGATCTTGACGGAGTTGTCGTCGCGCAGCACCCCCGTGTTGGGGATGCCGGCCTTGTCGAGCGCGGCCAGCGCCTGGCTTTCGGTGGCCGCGTCGACCTTGATGGTCGCCTTCTGGCTCGATATCTGAACCGCTGGCGATTCGCCGTAGAAGTTGGGGAGGGTATAGATCAGGCTGAAGATCAGCGCCAGCCCGATGAGGGCATATCGCCAGAACGGATATCGATTCACACTCAGATGGCCTTGATGGTGCCCTTCGGCAGAAGGGTCTGGACGGTGGACTTCTGGAAGTTCATTTCGATGGACTTGTCGCCAGAAGCAGAAACTTCGACGGTAACATAGGCGTCGCCGACCTTGGTGACCCGGCCGACGATCCCGCCAGCCGTCACCACTTCATCGCCTTTTTGCAACGCTGCCAGCATGTTCCGATGCTCCTTGGCCCGCTTCATCTGCGGACGGATCATCAGGAAATACATGGCCACGAACATCAGGATGATGGGCAGAAAGCCCAGCAGCTGGCTCTCGGCGCCGGCAGGGGCGGCAGTCTGCGCGTAGGCGGTGGAAATCACGATAGGGTTCCTTTCAGGGTTGAAGGGATGGATGGGTGAACCCGTCATTATAGCGACGGGCCGTCTGCCGGGCGGTCGCGGCCATGGCCGGCGCTGCAGTATCGCGCAGGGGCCGCCGAAGCGGTCGGCCCCGTGATCATTCCCGGATGACGGCGCCGGAAGGCGCCGTGAGGGCGCGCCGCCTCAGCCGTCCAGCCCGCGCTGGCGGTCCTTCAGGAAGGCGGCGTGGAAGGCCGCAAAGCGCCCCTTGGCAATGGCCTGTCGTGCCTGGGCCATCAGGTCCAGATAGAAGTGCAGGTTGTGCACCGTGGCCAGGTGGGCGCCCAGCATCTCGCCCACCCGCTGCAGGTGGTGCAGGTAGGCGCGCGAATGGTGGCGGCAGGTGCTGCACTGACAGGTCGGGTCCAGTGGGCGCTCATCGTCGCGCCAGCGGGCGTTGCGGATCTTCAGGTCGCCGAAGCGGGTGAACAGCCAGCCGTTGCGGGCGTTGCGGGTGGGCATCACGCAGTCGAACATGTCGATGCCGCGGGCGATGCCGTCGAGCAGGTCTTCGGGCGTGCCCACCCCCATCAGGTAGCGGGGCCGGTCGGTGGGCAGCCGGTGGCCGATATGGTCCAGGATGCGCAGCATGTCTTCCTTGGGCTCGCCCACTGAAAGGCCGCCCACCGCATAGCCCTCGAAGCCGATGTCCGTCAGGCCCGCCAGCGACTCGTCGCGCAGGTCCTCGAACATGCCGCCCTGCACGATCCCGAACAGGGCGTTGGGGTTCTCGCCGCGCAGGAACTCGTCGCGGCTGCGGCGCGCCCAGCGCAGCGACAGCTGCATCGAGCGGGCGGCCTCTTCATGGGTGGTGGGGCGGCCATTGATCTCGATGGGCGTGCATTCATCGAACACCATGGCGATGTCCGAGTTCAGCGCCCGCTGCACCTGCATCGAGACCTCGGGCGTGAGAAAGAGCTTGTCACCGTTGATGGGCGAGGCAAAGCGCACGCCTTCTTCCGAGATCTTGCGCAGATCCCCCAGGCTCCAGACCTGGAAGCCGCCCGAATCGGTCAGGATGGGACGCTGCCAGCCGTTGAAGCCATGCAGCCCGCCCAGTTTCTCCATCACGGTTGTGCCGGGCCGCAGCCACAGGTGGAAGGTGTTGCCCAGAATGATGCGCGCGCCCACCGCCTCCAGGTCGGCCGGCGACATGCCCTTGACGGCGCCGTAGGTGCCCACCGGCATGAATATCGGGGTTTCGATTTCGCCGTGGTTGAGCCGCAGCGTGCCCTGGCGGGCCAGGCCGTCGGTGTGGTTCAGCGTGTAGTGCAGCATGAAATGACGGAAGGAGGTGATTCGGGGAAGCGGCTGCAGAAGGCGGGGCCGCGGCAGCGAGTGTAAGGTACCGGCAGGATGAAAGGGGGCGCCGGATCACGCTGGGCCAGGGCCCACGGGGCCGGTCACGCCCGCCAGGCAGGCCGCCTTCGGCACCCTAGGCACCTGGAACGGCCGGGGCCATCCCGGGGTATCCAGGGCGATCCCCGATGGGGGGCAGGTCAGGCGTCTCCCTCCACGGGGGCACGATCCAGCAGCATGGCATCGCCATAGCTGAAGAAGCGATAGCGCTGCGCGATGGCGTGCGCGTAGGCGCGGCGAATCGTCTCGCGGCCGGCAAAGGCGCTCACCAGGATCAGCAGCGTGGACTTGGGCAGGTGGAAGTTGGTGAACAGCCGGTCCACCACCCGGAAGCGGTAGCCCGGGGTGATGAACAGATCCGTCTCGCCACTGCCGGCCATGCCGCCGCTGGCCTCCAGCGCCCGCAGCGCCGTGGTGCCGATGGCCACCACCGGCCGTCCCTCGGCCTTGGCGCGGGCGATGGCCTGCGCCGTCTCGGCCGACAGCGTGTAGCGCTCGCTGTGCATGTGGTGCTGCGACAGGTCTTCGGTGCGCACTGGCAGGAAGGTGCCCGCACCCACATGCAGCGTCAGATGCGCGCTTTCGATGCCGCGTGCCCGCAGCGCCGCCAGCAGCGCCTCGTCAAAGTGCAGGCCGGCCGTGGGGGCCGCCACCGCACCCGGTTCGCGGGCAAACACCGTCTGATAGCGCGCCTCGTCGGCCTGATCCGGCTGGTGCTGGATGTAGGGCGGCAGCGGCAGCTCACCCAGCTGCTCCAGCACCCCGGCTGCCGGTGCGTCGAAGCGGATGCGCAGCATCATGCTGCCCGGCTCGCGCGCCGAGACGACCGTGGCAGTCTCCGTGGCGTCCTTCGGCCCGAAGTACAGCCGGCTGCCTGCCTTGGGCGGGTGGCTGGCACGCACCATCGCCAGCACCTCGTGCTCGCCGTCGATGCGCTCGATCATCACCTCGATGCGCCCGCCACTCTCCTTGCGTCCCGCTAGCCGCGCATGGATGACCCGGGTGTCGTTGAACACCAGCAGGCTGCCGGGTGCGATGAGTTCCGGCAGATCGGCCAGCCGCCGGTCGGCAGCGGTGGGAGTGGCCGCCTGCGGGGACGTGTCCATTGCCGCCTGAGGGTTTGCATGGGTCTGCACGATGGGGGCATCGACGCCGGGACCAGCCGTACCGGCCACCGGGGAAGCGCTGGCCTCGGGCAGCCGCATCAGCGTCGTCACATCCAGCAGTCGCCCGCCGGCGCGTTGCTCGGGTGGGTACTGTGCAATCAGTTCCTCGGGCAAGTGATAGTCGAAATCGGACAGCTTCATCGGGATGGTTCAGGAAAAGGGGTGGACATCACAGGGCGGGGGAAGGTGCCGCGTCACGTGATGGCCTCATGCGGAAGGGCCGGACTCTGCGAGGATCCGGCACTGCATCAGTCGGGCGCCGGCGCCATAGCTGGCCAGCTTGGTCTGCAGGCGTGGCGTGGGCGTCACGTCCTGAAAGCCATGACGCTGCCAGAAGCGCACCGCACCGGCCAGCGACACCAGCCGCAGGTTGCTCAGACCCTGCCGGCGGGCGGTCGCCACGGTGGCTGCCAGCAGGCGCTGGGCAATACCCCGGCCATGCCACTCGGGGTTCACGGCGCAGTCATGGACGAAGCAGTGCCGGCCCGGTTCGGGCAGTGCATCCAGCAGTACCCCCAGCGCGGGCGGCAGCCCGTCGTCCCACGGATACGAGACCAGATAGCCCGTCACCCGGTTGCCGGCCAGCGCCACCAGGCATCCCTGCGGCGCAAGCTGCCGGCGGTTCCGGAAGAACTCCACCGGCTCCAGCACCGGTAGGCCGGCATAGGCCTGCGTCTGCACCTGCATCAGTTGCGGCAGGTGGGATTCTTCCAGCGGCGAGATCTGTACGGGCACATGGCCCAGACGATGGTGCGGGAAAGGCGAGGAGCCCATGGCGAAAGGCGGAAAAGGAAACAGCAGGAGTCAGGCGGGGCCACGCAAGCCGGGAACCGGGCTGCAAGGGGCGCAGGGTGCGAGGCGGCGTACCTGCCCTATTATCTGGGGGCAGGGTGGTTGCCGCAGGCCACAGACTTGGGCCATAATGCCGGCCGGACGCCGATGTTACAGGAAGCGGCTCCGTCCTTCATGGCAGCAGCCATGCCCGGGTGGTGAAACTGGTAGACGCAGGGGACTCAAAATCCCCCGCCGCGAGGCGTGTCGGTTCGAGTCCGACCCCGGGCACCATCTCTCTTTTGTCAGCGCGACGGCTGCGGCCATTGCAGCAGCGGCGGAACGGGCTTCAGCTCGTCCAGACAGCTGACATCCAGGGCTGCGGCGTCAGGGCGTCGTAGAAACTCCGCCATCAGATCGGGCACACAGCCCGCAGACATCACATTGTGCGCCTGATGCTTCAGGTGCAGATGACGTGCGTTCTTCAGCCCCGCCACGGCCGCCTCGCCCATGGGGTGGCCGAGAGTGGGGTCGAATTCACCGGTCAGCGCCAGCACGGGGATGTTCGCTGAAATCTGCTTGTTGAACCCCGCCGGGACTTCGCCCCGAGGCCAGCTGCGGCAGGCCTGGGCCATCGCCCTGATGTTGGCATTCAGCAGCAGCGGGTCGGGCTGGCCTGTGGGTTTCTGGAGACTGTCGATGTCTTCGGTGCAGACCACGGCGGTGTACATGCCCATCGCCAGAATCTCCCGAAGCTGCTCGTTCATCTGCCGCGCCAGATAGCCGGGCACCTCGTAGTGCCCCTGGGCTGCCTGATGGATTAGCAGCGGCAGCATGTTGGCCGTCTCGGGCGAATAGGCCAGCAGGCGTACCAGCGAGGCCATGGTCTCGTCTGTCAGACGCTGGCGCACCCACTCGCCCCGGGGCGGCAGCTTCAGGTTCACCTCCACCGGCTTGGCACGCAGCTTTTCCAGCACCTGCAGCAGCTGCGGGTACGGATCGCCCAGCGCCTTGTGGCAGGCCGCGTCTTCCGTGCAGCGTGCCAGCAGGCGCTTCAGCGCATCCTCGTGCTGGCGCGCATCCATCTCGCCCAGATAATGCCCGTTGGGCAGGGGGGAATCCAGGATCAGCGCCCGCGTCTGCTGCGGATATTGCCGGGCGTACTGCAGCGCCACCCGCGTGCCGTAGGAGATGCCCAGCAGGTTGATCCGCTCCAGCCCCAGGGCCTTGCGCACAGTCTCCAGATCCCGCACCGCGTCGGTGGTGGTATAGAAGCGCAGGTCCGCCTTGTCCGCCAGCGCTTTCTGGCAGGCCTGGGTGAAGGCCACCAGTGCCTGGGGCGGCATTGACAGCATGTCGGTACCGGGGGCCATCGGGCAATCCAGCCGGTTCGATCCCCCCGTGCCGCGCTGATCCACCAGCACCATGCCCCGGCGCTGCCGCATCTCGGCAAGGCTGGGTGCCAGCGCTGCATAGGTCTGCAGCGTGTCCTGGCCCGGACCGCCCGACAGCAGGAAGACCGGATCCTTCTGGGCCATGAAGGGCTTAAGCGGCGGCACCCACGCCAGTTTCAGTTCGATCTGTCGTCCCTGGGGCTGCTGCGGGTTCTCGGGCACCTTCAGTGAACCACACAGGGCGCGGGCGTGTCGTTCCAGACCCGAGGGCGCATGCAGCACGCAGGGCTCGAAGTGCACCTGACCGATGCGCTGGGGCTTCGGGGCCGGCAGGGCGGGGGCATCCGCCATGACCGGAAAGGGCAGCAGGGCAAGGCCCAGCAGCAGGCTCAGGCGGGTTCGGATTCCTCGGGCTCCTGACATGGCAGCTTCCTGTCGTTCCTGGTGCAGGGTCGGTGATGACGCGCGTGTCGTCATCACCGACGGTGACGGGAAGATACAGGCTATGTCACCTCACGGGAAGCATGCACGGCCGGACGGACGGAGTATCGGCCTCGGCCGTATTGCAGTGCTGGGCATGACACTGGCAGGCTGGAGTCAAAGCTCGCCGACCGTCGTGGCCTTGGTCGCTGCCAAGGCCTCCGGGCTGGTCTTCTTCGCCAGCGGCGTTGCCGCAAAGGCTTCCACGGCCGCTTTCGTGTCGGGCCGTGCAGCTGCCTCGAATTCCTCGGGGCGGCGCAGCTTCACGGTCAGCAGCACCACCGCCTGCATCACGTCCGGCCAGGCTTGGCTGTTGCCGTCAAAAGCGGGTACCCGCGCCAGCGCACGCTTCAGCGCTGCGGCACTGCGCTCCACCAGCGGATGGTCGGCCGTGTCCGGTGCCTTGAAGCGCACCAGCTTCACGATCTGGATCAGCATCTCCAGCAGCGCGTGTGTCTGCGAGACGGCTGACAGCTCGGCCGCCGGCGGCATCGAGCTGCCCAGGTACAGGCAGATGGGCAGCGTGCCCGGAATGGCGGTCTTTCCGTCATCCAGCACCAGCACCGGAATCTGGCTCAGCGGGTTGATGGCCTCTAGCTCCGGCGGGTTCTGCCACGGATCCACCATTTGCAGCGGCAGATCGTTGCGACCCAGCAGCAGCGCGCGGGACAGGCAGATGCGCCCATAGGGCGAGGTGGGGCTGACATAGAGCTTCATGGCGGTCTCCGGTCGAGTCATGGAAGCGTCCATGGTACTCCTTGCCGATTGGGGGCTTTCCCTGGGGCGGTCGGGCATGTCATGGGCGCGTGGCTCAATGTTGTTGCAGCAACCGGTCTGCCGCACGCTGCAACCCTTGCAGGACGGTATCGGCCACCGGGTGTGGAAAGCCGGGAGGAAGCCGGTTCCTGATGTTCTCGATGACGATTGTTGTCCGGACCGCCAGCGTGTCGATGATCTCGGCTGCCGATTCGTTGTTCATGCCGATGACACCGTGTCGTTCGGCCAGACCTATCCAGTGGCGACGCAGGATGTCGCGCATGCGCCAATGGGCTTGTTTGCCACGTACCGCCATGGCCAGTCTGGCGCGATGGGGCGAGAGTTTTCCAGGACCTTCTCCCAGGACCGGGTAGGCCGACATCACGTCATACAGCGGCGCCAGGGTGTAGTGCCCCTGCGGCAGAAGCATGAGGCTGAAGTTCTTGGCATGTCCATCGGTGGCACACAGCATCCAGAACAGGATCTGTGCCTGGAAGAACGTGAGCCTGTCCTGTTTTGCGTTGTCCGAGTGGAGCAGCAGCGACAGGATGTGATCCATGCCGGGGCCACCGTCCGACTCGTACTTCAGATGCGGAGGAACGCCCAGCGCTTGACACATGTCTTCCTGCGGAAGCCGCAGCAGGCGAGCTGATGTCGGCATGGGACGGCCTGCTGATCCGGCGGCGTCTGCATGACGGCGCTCGCCAGGAGGGTGACTCCAGCGCCGGTCGAAGCGCTGTACTGCCAGAACCTTCTGATCGTCGAACTGCAGGGGTTCGCAATGAGCCGTTATCAGACCGAACTCACGCAGGATTTCGGCACAGAGCCATTCATTCTCGATGGAGTGGCGCAGATCCAGCTGCATGTTGCCCACCAGTCCGATGGGCAGTTTGAGAATGTGCGTGGTGGGCAGGCTGCCCTGTGGGCGGAACCACTGCCCGTTCTGAAAAAGCAGCGCCGTCTTTTCCTGCGCGCCTGCCAGAGAGATTCGGAAGTCGTCTGCATCGCCATCGTAGGGGGGGCGGATATCGCTGCGGGACACGCTGCGACGCAGCAGGCTGGCGATATCGGCACTGGACAGTGGCGTGGCTTCCCGCTGGGGGAAATCGCGGGGTGTCATGCCGTCAGGCAGTATCTGCAAGGCGCCTACACAGTCATGGCCAATCTCGGCCAGCAGGTCGAAGGCTACTGTGGTCGGGGTGCGATACCTTTGTGCAATCCGCTCGCGGATGCCCTGGCTGTCGGGCAGCAGATTCTCAAAGAAGGCGCGGACGGCAGGTCCGGAAATGGGCTGATCGGCAGGCGGAAAGGGCAATGACAGGGAGAGGGGGCGCCCCAGTGGGTGCTGTACCCATTCCGGGGCGTAATGCAAGGTCTCCGACACATGCGACGGCCGCTTCCAGTGGCCGACGAACAGCCCATTCATCCACAATCCCAAGACATTCCTGCGGCGTGCGGACATGGCGTCTCACCAGGCAAAGGGGGCGGAGTCGTCAGGGGCTTGTACGGCGCCGGATGGAGACGCACGGGCAGGCGTCGTCTCATCATGATCAGCCGCAGAGGCTACCGAAACGGCAGCCCCTTCGGCACGGTCCTGCCGCAGCACCAGCGACACGCCCAGCAGGCTCAGCAATGCCATCAGGCGTTCGGCACTCATCCGGTGGGCGTTGCGCTCCAGGCTGGAGAAGGTCTGTTGGGTCACGCCCAGGCGACGGGCGGCTTCGGCCTGTGTCAGCCCGGCGGCCTTGCGAAAGCCCTGCAGCAGCATGGGAAGCTGTTCGGGAATCTGGACGCGGAGGTCCTGTGAAAGGGGACGATCGGGCATGTACAGGCCCTAGGCTGTATTTTGACAATACATAGTATAGCCTGTATTTGCATCATACAGGCTATGGGCTGTATCTGCCAGCCCCTATCGCCCCGTGCCCGCGCGGCCCTCATTCTCCGCCCGCACCCGCGCCAGCAGCACCTGCAGCGGGTGGCGCAGCTGGCGGTGGGCCATGCGCTTGACCTGGCTGCGACAGGAATAGCCGGTGGCCAGTGCCTCGCCGGCTGTCTCGGCGGGGCGGTCCACCTGCGCCTGCCACGATTGCGAGTAGATGAGGCGCGAGGTGGCCAGGTTGCGGGCCTCGTGGCCGTAAGTGCCGGCCATGCCGCAGCAGCCGGTGGCCTGTACCTGGAGCGTCAGCCCGAAGTGGCGGAACACCTTCACCCACTGGCCGTTGCTGTCGGGCTGGTTGGTCTTCTCGGTACAGTGAGCCAGCAGACGATAGGTCTCCGGGAAGCCGATGTTCTGGCGGGTATCACTGTTCGGGCTGGCGGCATCGGTGGCTGTCGTGGCGGAGGGGGACAGAACCTCGGCCAGTTTCCGTGCCGCCGGTCCTTCTGCCAGCGCCTGCAGCAGCCATTCCTGCGGCAGCAGCACCCGGGGCAGGTCCTGGATGCCGTCGATCTTGGCGTACTCCTGACGGAACACCAGCGTCATGGCCGGGTCCAGCCCCACCAGCGGGATGTCGAACCGGGCCAGCGCCTGCAGGGCGCGGATGTGGCGACGTGCCACGCGCTCGAAGGCGGGCAGGAAGCCCTGCACCTGCAGCGGCTTGCCGTTGGCGTGCAGCGGTGCCAGCCAGACGCGCAGGCCCAGTCGTGCGGCCAGTTCGATGAAATCCGCCAGTTGTTCGGTCTCGAAATACCGGGTGAAACTGTCCTGCACCAGAATGACGCTGCGCGCACGCTCCTCGGCAGAGAGTGCAGCCAGTGCGGCCGGCGTGGCGGTGGCCACCTGCCATCGCTGCAGCACGGGCTGGAGTGCCATGCGGTTGATGAGCGGGCTGTCCACCATGCCCACATGCTTTTCCAGCATGTGCTGAACCCAGCCGTTACCCATGATGCCGTTGTAGAGCCACGGCACGTGGGCAAACCACGGCATGGAGAATTCCAGCGAGCCGATGAGGTAATGGCGCAGCGGGCGCAGGTAGCGCTGGTGGTAGAGCTGCAGGAAGCGTGCGCGGAAATCCGGCACGTTCACCTTGATGGGACACTGCCCGGCACAGGCCTTGCAGGACAGGCAGCCGGCCATGGCCTCGTACACCTCGTGCGAGAAGTCCGGTGCCTGCTGCCGTGCAGCGCGGGTATTGCGCCAGCGCTGCCAGAAGCTGCGGAAGAACCCCGGCGGATTGCGCGACAGTTCCAGCACGTCCACCCCGGCGTTGCCCTGCAGGCGCAGCCATTCGCGCATCAAGGATGCTCGCCCCTTGGGCGAGTGCTGGCGCTGGCGGGTGGCCTTCCATGACGGGCACATGGCGTCGTCGGGGTCATAGTTGTAGCAGGCGCCGTTGCCGTTGCAGTGCATGGCCGCACCATAGCTCTGCCAGACGCGCTCGTCGATCTGCCGGTCGTGCTCGCCGCGCGTGGGCACACCATCGACTTTCATCAGCTGCGCCTGGCTCTGCCACGGCGTGGCAATCTTGCCCGGGTTGATCTGGTTGTGCGGGTCGAAGGCGGCCTTGAGCTTCTGCAGTGACGGATACAGCTCACCGAAATATGCCTCGGCATATTCCGAGCGCACGCCCTTGCCGTGCTCGCCCCACAGCAGGCCGCCGTAGCGCTGCGCAAGGGCTGCCACCGCATCGCTGATCGGACGCACCAGCGCCGCGTACTTCGGGTCCTTCATGTCCAGCGCCGGGCGCACGTGCAGCACGCCGGCGTCCACGTGACCGAACATGCCGTATTGCAGGCCGTGACTGTCCAGCAGTGCGCGGAACTCGGCAATGTATTCCGCCAGATTCTCGGGGGGCACGGCCGTGTCTTCGACGAAGGGCTGCGGTCGGGCCTCGCCCTGCACGTTGCCCAGCAGGCCCACGGCACGCTTGCGCATGGCATAGACGCGCTTGACGGCGTCCGATCCCACCGCCAGCGTGTGGCCCAGACGGCGCACGGTGGTGTCAGTCTGCAGGTGATTCACGAAGCGCTGCACGCGCGTATCCACCTCGGTCGGGTCATCGCCGCTGAATTCCACCAGGTTGATGCCCAGTGTCTGCTCGCCTTCCTGCTCCGGGAAATATTCCGATACGCTGTTCCAGACGAAATCGTTCATGGCCAGCAACAGCACCTTGGAGTCCACCGTCTCGATGGACAGGGGCTTCTGTGCGATCAGCGCCCGGGCGTCGCGCAGCGCATCCATGAAGGCGGCGTAGCGCACGTTCACCAGCACCGAGTATTTCGGAATGGGCAGCACGTTGAGCCGTGCCTCCACCACGAAGCCCAGCGAGCCCTCGGCGCCGCACAGCACGCTGTTGAGGTCGAAGCGGCCGTCAGGACGACGCAGGTGCGCCAGGTCATAGCCGGTCAGGCAGCGGTTGAGCTTCGGGAACTTCGCGCGGATGCGCTCGGCCTGCTCGTCGGCAATGCGGCGGGCCGTGCGGTGCACCTTGCCGATGCGCCCGGGCTGCGCACACAGTGCCTCCAGTCCCGCATCGTCCACCGGCTGGCTGACGAAGCGCTCGCCGCCCAGCAGTACGTAGTCCAGCGCCAGCACGTGGTCGCGCGTCTTGCCGTAGGTGCAGCTGCCCTGGCCGCTGGCGTCGGTGTTGATCATGCCGCCCAGCGTCGCCCGGTTGGAGGTGGACAGCTCGGGAGCAAAGAAGAGGCCGTGAGGGCGGAGCGCGGCGTTGAGCTGGTCCTTCACCACGCCGGCCTGGACGCGCACCCAGCCTTCTTCGGCATTGATCTCCAGAATGCGGTTCATGTGCCGCGACAGGTCCATCACCAGCCCGTGGGTGAGCGACTGGCCGTTGGTGCCGGTACTGCCACCGCGCGGTGCCAGCGCCACCGTCTGGTAGGCAGGCTTGCCCAGCAGCGTGGCCACACGCTGGACGTCCTCGGCGTCTTTCGGGAAGACGGCGGCCTGCGGGGCCAGCTGGTAGAGCGAGTTGTCGGTGGCGAACAGCGTGCGGGTGGCGTAGTCGTCCTGGATCTCGCCGGCAAAGCCGCTGGCGCGTAGGTCTGCCAGAAACTGTTGATAGATGGCGGGCAGCTCGTCGGCGGGGCGGTGCAGGGCGGCAATGGACATGGAACGGGCAGAACAGAAGGACCGGCGCCGGCGCGGAAGTGGTCGGGACAACCCAACAGTATCCGCACGAGTGCCCCGGTTGACAAGCGTGGGCCGGCTGCGCCGGTCAGGACGGAAAAGGCAGAAAGGAAAAGGTGGAGCCGGCAAGACACGCAGCGCCCGTTTCCTGCTTCTTGAGTGGGCCGTGGCCGCACTGGATACGCGGCAGGCTGAAACTGGCATGGGCGCCGGAGCCGATCAGGGGGGGCATCGACCGGAGCCAGCCCCTGCTGCGCATCGAAGGGCTTTCGTGGCGCACGCCGGAAGGTCGTCCGCTGCTGCAGGATGTGCAGCTGGAGGCGAGTGCAGGGGAGTGGGTGCTGCTGGTGCGGCCGCAGGCGCTCTTTCTGGACGAGGCCACCGGCCAGCTGGACCCGCAGTCCGCAGCCGCCATGGTTCGGCTCCTTCAGCAGGCGCTGCCCGGGGCATTGTGTGTGGCCATCAGCCATCAGCCGGAAGTGAAGGCGCTGTTCACGCGCCGGGCTGTGCTGGCGGCTGCTGGCGGTACGCCGTAGGGGCTGCTGGGGGCGGGGCGGCAGCCAGGTCCACGTTGCAGTGCGCGCCGATGCTGGTCGGGCACTGTCGGGCGCTGGCCTCGATGATCCGCGCGCAGGTGAGCAGGTTGAGATCCTCATGCTCGGACACGCTGGCCGGGGGCCGAACGCGCGCCTGCCAGGCGGTCAGCACGGCATGGGCATGGGCCAGGCTCGGCGTGCTGCGCAGGATGCCCAGGTTCCGGCTCACCAGCGCCTGCAGGCCGTGACGATCGAAAGGCGGCAGGGCGGTACCGGATTCGTCGGCGCCCCTGCTGGCGGGCAAGTGCTGAGCGGAGAGGGCAGATCCATCCCGGTCGGCTGCTGTCGCGGTTGTTCCGCTGGGCTCGGAGGAAGCGTCCTGCACCATGTCGTGCTTCGAGACCATCGTCATGGCCCGGATCATCGGGTGGTGCCAGCGGGCGCCGTCCGCGATGGCCCGGGCGGCGTTTCGGCCCATCACCACGCATTCCAGCAGCGAGTTGCTGGCCAGCCGGTTGGCGCCATGCAGGCCGGTGCAGGCGGCTTCGCCCAGGCAGAAGAGGCTCTCCACCTGGGTGTGCCCGGCCGTGTCGCAGACGATGCCGCCGCAGGTGTAGTGCTGTACCGGGCCGACGGGAATCGGGCTGCGCGTGATGTCGATGCCATGCGCCAGACAATGCGCATGGATGGTGGGGAAGTGCTCCAGGATGAAGCTGCGCGGCCGATGGCTGATGTCCAGCCAGACGTGGGGGAGTGACTGCCTGCCGATCTCGGCGGCAATGGCGCGGGCCACGATGTCGCGGGGCGCCAGTTCGGCACGCTCGTCGTAGCGGGGCATGAAGCGCTCACCGGCTTCATTGCGCAGTATGCCCCCTTCGCCGCGCACAGCCTCGGAGATCAGGAAGATCGGTTCCTGCCCGTTGGTATCGGACAGGCTGGCACCGATGTCCGTCAGGAAGCGGGAGGGTCCGGCATGTCCGGCGAAGCCGGTGGGGTGGAACTGCATGAAGGCCATGTTGGCAGCTGCGCAGCCGGCCCGGAAGGCCATGGCAATGCCGTCGCCGGTGCAGGCGGTCGGGGTGGTGGTGCGTGCATAGACCTGGCCGCAACCGCCGCTGGCCAGCACGACGAATGTGGCACGCATCGGCTGCAGCTGCCCCTGGTGTAGCACGCGCACGCCCACGCAGCGCTCCTCGTCGTCCTGCAGCAGGTCCACGGCCATGGTCTGTTCCAGCTGCCGGATGTTGGGGCGGCTGGCCACGGCACGGTAGAGCGCCTGCATGATCGAGAGCCCGGTGTGGTCGGCCACGTGGGCGATGCGGCTGGCACCGTGCCCGCCTTCGCGTGTCAGGTGCAGGCTGCCGGTATCCGTGCGGCTGAAGGGCACGCCCGTGCCGATCAGCCATTCGATGGCGGCCCGTCCCTGCGAGAGGATGGCACGTACAGCGGCCTCGTCGCACAGCCCGGCACCGGCCACCAGCGTGTCGGCCACATGGTTATCCAGTCTGTCCAGGCGGTCCAGCACGGCCGCGATGCCGCCCTGGGCGCGACTGCTGGCGTTTTCATCAAGCCGGTACTTGCACAGCAGCGCGATGCGCAGGCTCTCCGGCAGCGAGAGCGCGAGCGTCAGCGCTGCCAGCCCGTTGCCCACGATGATCACATCGTGGTCGGTATTCCGTGGTTTCATGCTGGTCCCATCCCGTTGAAGACGTTGGCGGCCTGCTGGCGCTTGAGTTGTTCGGCAAAGTTCAGCATGCGTTCCAGCGGCTTGCGGGCGGCCTGGCCCAGCGCACTGTCCAGCAGGATCTCGTTGTGACCGTGGCGCAGCGCCTCGTGGATGCCCACCAGACCGTTCATGGCCATCCAGGGGCAGAAGGCGCAGCTCTTGCAGGTCCCGCCGTTACCGGCCGTGGGGGCCGCCAGGAAGGCCTTGTGAGGCGCCTGCTTGCGCATCTCGTGCAGGATGCCCTGGTCGGTGGCCACGATGAAGGTCTGTTCCGGGCGCTCTACCGCAGCCTTGAGCAGCTTGCTGGTGGAACCCACCACATCGGCCATCTCCACCACGCTGGCTGGTGACTCCGGATGCACCAGCACGATGGCATCCGGATGCTCGGCCTTCAGCGCCAGCAGCTCCTCGGCCTTGAATTCGTCGTGCACGATGCACGAACCCTGCCACAGCAGCATGTCGGCACCGGTCTGGCGGCGGATGTAGTCGCCCAGGTGCCGGTCCGGTCCCCAGATGAGCTTTTCTCCCTGTGCCTTGAGGTGGGTGACGATCTCCAGTGCCACTGACGAGGTGACGACCCAGTCGGCACGCGCCTTCACGGCGGCGCTGGTGTTGGCATACACCACCACCGTCCGGTCCGGATGCTGGTCGCAGAAAGCCGAGAACTCGTCCTCGGGGCAGCCCAGGTCCAGCGAGCATTCCGCTTCCAGGTCCGGCATCAGCACCGTCTTGTCCGGGCAGAGGATCTTGGCGCTCTCGCCCATGAAGCGCACGCCGGCCACCACCAGCATCCGCGCCGGATGGGAGGCACCGAAGCGGGCCATTTCCAGCGAATCGCCCACGCAGCCGCCGGTTTCCAGGGCCAGATCCTGGATGTCGGGATCCACGTAGTAGTGGGCCACCAGTACGGCATTGCGTTCGTGCAGCAGGGCCGCAATGCGTGCTTTCAGCGCCCTGGCCTCATCGGGGCCCAGGGCATCGGGCACCTTGGCCCAGGCCTGCCGGATGCTGCAGGCCGTGGTGGGGGCCTTCGCGTCGGGCAGGTCATAGTCGAAAACCCTGTGCAGGACTTCCATCATCGTCGGGATCCTCCTCGGTGGGTGCGGGGTTACGGGCTGTGCGGGACAGCAGGGCGGGTGAGAGTTGGTGGTGGGGGCGGGAATGTCTGCCGGCCGTCACTATTATGCTCAGTTTGAGCATAATTGATCGCAACTCAGGAATCGACCGGAACCCATGCCGTGTCCGGACAGACCACAACGAGGGAAGCGACGGTATGATGTGCGCCGGGCCTTCCGTATCGGGGCCTTCATGCCGTGCTCCGCACACCAGTCCCTTTGCATCGGAAACGGCGTACAGGAGGGCATGAACTCCGGAACCTTCGGATCCGCGCCGCCAAGTTTATGCTCAGATTGAGCATAATAGGAGTGTGTCATTGTCCCTGTCAAACGATCACCCTTCCGGGCGGGTAGAATTTTCGTAACCCTCTCGGATTTCTGCTGGATGGATGCCTCTCTCGAACAGACCGGCGCGGCGCAAGGCATCGTCGAGCTGGTCACGGTGCTGGTTGCGGTGACGGACTTCAAGGCCCGTGTACTGACCGTGGGCAACGGCACCATGCTGCCGCAAGGGCCGCTGTCGCCCGTGCATCGCTCGCTGCAGTCGGGCGTGCGGCTGTGGGTGGCGCAGAAGACCGCGCAGCCGATGGGCTATGTGGAACAGCTCTACACCTTCGTGGATACCCGGCGTCAGAACGACCAGGGGCTGCCGGTGCTGTACGTGAGCTACCTGGGACTGGTGAGCGAGGCTAACGAGACGGAGCTGAGCCCGGATGCGCGCTGGTTCGACTGGTACGACTATTTCCCGTGGGAAGACCTGCGTGATGGCCGGCGGGACTGGATTGCCCGCGTGATCCTGCCGCGGCTGGATGCCTGGGTGGCGCAGGCCGGGGCGGCCGCCGCGCGCCGGGAGCGTCGCAGCCGGGTTGACTTGCTGTGGGGGCTGCCGCCCTGCGAGTGGTCGGAGGAGCGCACGCTGCAGCGCTACGAGCTGCTCTATGAGGCGGGGCTGGTGCCGGAGTCGCTGCATCCGCAGGTGGACTTCGACATGGCGCTGATAGGCCGCGCCATGCAGCATGATCATCGCCGCGTGCTGGCCACGGCCGTGTCGCGCCTGCGCGCCAAGATCAAGTACCGGCCGGTCATCTTCGACCTGATGCCCGATCGCTTCAGTCTGCTGCAGCTGCAGAAAAGCGTCGAGGCGCTGGTGGGCTGCGAGCTGCACAAGCAGAATTTCCGCCGTCAGGTCCTGCATCAGGGGCTGCTGAAGCCTATCGACCAGAGCACGGCGACCTCGCGCGGCCGTCCGGCCCGTCTGTATCGCTTTCACGAGAGCGTGCTGTCCGAAAGCCTCATCTCGGGTGGGCGATTGTCGTTCCTCAAGGGTTGAGCGGGCGTCGTGACATCACACAGAATTCACCAACAAGGAGATCACAGGATGTCGTCGGAATCTGCATCGAACACGCGGCCCATGCCGGGCCCGGGTACCGGAATTTCCGGGGGCGGCGCGCAGGGGACGGATGTGTCACCGTCCGGTCCGGACGACGTCGGTGGCGTGCCGTTCCCGTTGCCCGATGTCGTGCTGGAGCCGTTCGTGCGGCAGGCGCTGGGCGAGGACCTGGGGCGGCGTGGCGACATCACGTCAGCCGCCGTCATTCCGCCTTCGGCCACGGCCTGTTTCGACGTGACCAGCCGTGAGCCGGGCGTGGTGGCCGGGCTGGACCTGGCCCGCCTGGCCTTTCACCTGTTCGATCCGGCCGTGACGTTCCAGGCCCGGGCGCAGGACGGACAGCGGGTACGGCCTGGGCAGGTGCTGGCACGCGTGCAGGGGCCGGTGCGTTCGCTGCTGTCGGCCGAGCGCACGGCACTGAATTTCATGACGCATCTGAGCGGCATCGCCACCCTGACGGCCGCTGCCGTGGCGCAGACCGAGGGCACGGCCGCGCGCATCACCTGCACTCGCAAGACCCTGCCCGGGCTGCGCGTCCTGCAGAAATACGCGGTGCGCGCCGGCGGGGGCTGCAATCACCGCATGGGGCTGGATGACGCCATCCTGATCAAGGACAACCACCTGGTGCATTCCGGCAGCCTGGCGAAGACCCTCCGGCGTGCACGGCAGGCGGCCGGACACCTCATTCCGCTGGAAGTGGAGGTGGACACGCTGGGTCAGCTGGAAGAGGCGCTGGAGGCTGGCGCCGACCTGGTGCTGCTCGACAACATGGATGACGAGATGCTGGCGCAGGCCGTGGCGATGTGCCGGGGCAGGGCACGCACCGAGGCATCCGGCGGCATCACGGTCGAGCGCATTCACCGTGTGGCGGCAACAGGCGTGGACTTCATCGCGCTGGGCTACCTGACCCACAGCAGCCGGTCGCTGGACATCGGGCTGGACGAGCCGGTGAGCTGAAACAGGCCGTCTGGCCGAGGGGCTGGGCGGGCACCTGGGGTGCTGCCTGCCGCCTGGGCCGGGGACTGAAGCCGGCGGCAGGACGCCGCCGCATGCGCGAGTTGCAGCTTACGGCGCTTCCTGCAGCGCCTGCGCGTGCCACGCAATGTGCTCGCCGATGAAGCTGGCAATGAAGTAGTAGCTGTGGTCGTAGCCGGGTTGCAGGCGCAGCTCCAGCGGGTGCCTGGTAGCGGCGCAGGCGGCTTCCAGCAGTTCGGGGCGCAGCTGCTCGTGCAGGTAGGCGTCCTCACCGCCCTGATCGATGAGGATGGGCGGGCGGATGCTGGCGCCATGCTGGCCAGCGGCCAGCGCCTCGACCAGCGCCACGCTATCCCAGGCCTTCCAGGCCTGCGGATCGTTGCCCAGGTAGGCCCCCAGAACCTTCTGGCCCCAGGGCACCTGCGAGGGGGCCACGATGGGGGCGAAGGCCGAGACGCTGCGGTAGCGCTCGGGGTTGCGTAAGGCCACGACAAGCGCGCCGTGCCCGCCCATTGAATGGCCAAAGACGCTGCGCACGTCGCTGGCCGGGAAGTGGGCTTCCACGAGCGCCGGCAGCTCGTCCACCACGTAGTCGTACATCCGGTAGTGGTCGGCCCAGGGGGCCTGGGTGGCGTTCACGTAGAAGCCGGCACCCTGGCCCAGGTCGTAGCCTTCGTCGTCGGCCACCTCCTTGCCGCGCGGGCTGGTGTCGGGGGCCACCAGGATAAGGCCATGGCGGGCGGCGTGTTGCTGGGCACCGGCCTTGGTGATGAAGTTCTGCTCGGTGCAGGTCAGGCCCGAAAGCCAGTAGAGCACGGGGCATTTCTCGCCGGCCAGCGCCTGCGGCGGCAGGTAGACGCCCACGTTCATGAGCGTGCCGGTGGAGGAGGAGGGGTGCTGCCAGACTTCCTGGCGGCCGCCGAAGCAGGCGTGCTGTTCGATCTGTTTCATCGTTTCGTGTCCGTGGGGCAGGCTGAAGGCATGGCCCGGGCGCTGGCCGAAGGCACGGCCCCGGGGCTGAGCCGTCATGCCGGCCGGTTGTATCGGCCGGTCGTGACAGGAAGGGGGCTCAGTAATGCACCACGCTGCGGATCGACTTGCCTTCGTGCATCAGCGTGAAGGCATCGTTGATGTCGTCCAGCGGCATGGTGTGGGTGACGAAGGGGGCCAGGTCGATCTTGCCATGCATGGCTTCTTCCACCATGCCAGGCAGCTGCGTGCGACCCTTCACGCCACCGAAGGCGGTGCCCAGCCAGCGGCGGCCGGTGACCAGCTGGAAGGGGCGGGTGGAGATCTCCTGTCCTGCGCCGGCCACGCCGATGATCACCGACTGACCCCAGCCGCGGTGGGCGGCTTCCAGTGCAGCTCGCATGACATTGACGTTGCCGATGCACTCGAAGGTGTGGTCCACGCCCCAGCCCGTCATCTCGATGAGCACCTGCTGGATGGGCTTGTCGTGGTCCTTCGGGTTCACGCAGTCGGTGGCGCCGAACTGCCGGGCCAGCGGAAACTTGTCGGGGTTGGTGTCGATGGCGATGATGCGCCCGGCCTTGGCCTGCCGTGCACCCTGGATGACGGCCAGGCCGATACCGCCCAGCCCGAAGACGGCCACCGAGTCACCGGCCTGCACCTTGGCGGTGTTGTGCACGGCGCCGATGCCGGTGGTGACGCCGCAGCCCAGCAGGCAGACGTGCTCGGGGTTGGCCTGCGGGTTGATCTTGGCCAGCGAGACCTCGGCCACCACGGTGTATTCGCTGAAGGTGGAGCAGCCCATGTAGTGGTAGAGCGGCTGGCCGTTGTACGAGAAGCGCGTGGTGCCGTCGGGCATCACGCCCTTGCCCTGGGTGGCGCGCACCGAGGTGCAGAGGTTGGTCTTGTTGCTCTTGCAGAACAGGCACTCGCCGCATTCGGCGGTGTAGAGCGGAATGACGTGATCGCCGGGCTTCACGGAGGTGACGCCTTCGCCCACGGCTTCCACGATACCGGCGCCCTCATGGCCCAGCACGACGGGAAAGAGGCCTTCCGGATCGTCACCGGACAGGGTGAAGGCATCGGTATGACAGACCCCGGTATGGGTGATGCGCACCAGCACTTCGCCCTTGCGGGGCGGCTCGACATCGATCTCGACGATCTGCAGGGGTTGGCCGGCGGCAAAGGCGACGGCGGCACGGGACTTGATGGTCATGGCGGTGTCCTGGGGGAGGGTGGAGGATGCTCCAGTATGCCAGCCCGAGACGTCGCCTGCAGGTAGAGGGACGGCGGGGTAGTGGATCAGTGGGGATGCGGGGATGCGGGTGGCTCGGGTTGCCCGGGTGGCGCGGGGAGGGGACAGGCGCCTGTGGCCGATGAAAGAATCGGCACGCCGGATGGGGGCGGACCGAACCGTGATCAGGAGCCCCAAATACCAGGGGCCCCCAAATGAAACGCGCCGGGGCGAACCCTGGGGTCCGCGCCCGGCGCGTCATGGCTCAGTCTCGCGTCTTAGTGCCGCGTCTTGGCCATCGGCTGGTCGGCACCGTCAGTGCCTTGCTGGCGCGGCCGTGCCGGGATGCCACGCTTGCTGTCAAAGCTCAGGC
>ERZ772946.186-NODE-186-length-29150-cov-7.80825_pt1 | contig 29150 bp, 16 predicted proteins | sample MGYA00511680_ERZ772946 | MGnify/ENA primary metagenome ERZ772946 (study PRJEB29015, sample SAMEA2737918) | human oral metagenome | biome: human oral; feature: human-associated habitat; material: dental | place: China | collected 2016 ... | reverse complement strand
CGTCTCGCCCAGCAGGGTGTAGGCCCCCAGGCCGTCCACGCGCAGCAGCTGCGTATGGCCACCCGAAACCAGCAGCGCCACGAAGGGGAACTGGGGCGGATCGTCCGACAGCAGCGGCGAGAGCAGATGGCCTTCCAGGTGGTGGACACCGATGACGGGACGATCTAGCGACATGGCCAGCGCCGTGGCTACCGAGGCACCCACCAGCAGCGCGCCGGCCAGTCCGGGGCCCTGGGTGTAGGCGATGGCATCGATGGCCGACAGCGGTCTTTGGGCGTCGGCCATGACCTGCTCCAGCAGCGGCACCAGCCGCTCGACGTGATCGCGCGAGGCCAGTTCAGGCACCACGCCACCGTAGCGGTCGTGCATGGCCACCTGCGAATGCAGGGCCTGGGCCTGCAGCCCGTGGTCGGTGTCGTACAGGGCGACGCCGGTTTCGTCGCAGGAGGTCTCTATGCCCAGTACCAGCATGGAAGTCTCGTGTGTCGGGAAAAGGATGCGATGAAGGAGCGGGCGGGGGCGCCGGAGGCAGGAATAGCTATGTCCGGGCAAGTCTGGGCCAGAAACAACCATGCCACGTCAGGCGCGGGGTGGCGCAGGTGCCGGACAGGGTGGCGTCCCTGGCTTGCCTGGGGCGTCCGAACCGTTTCGGGAGGATGATACGCTGTCGGGCGTCGTGCCCATAGGCGGTGCAGGCGGTACGGCGAAGGACAATGAGGACAAGACAGTGGAACGACGGCGGGATGTGATCGTGCCGGGACCGCTGCAACTTCACCAGTCTCGGTGGTGTGGACTCGGCCCGTTGCCTGAGCGGCAATCCGCGCGTTGGCGTGAGCTGTTCTGATGGAGTGTTCCTGGTCCGTCATTTGGCGGTGACCACCGGCATGCGCGGCTGCTCGGCCGGCCAGGCCCTTCATGCACCGCGCCTGTCGGCTGGCTGTTGACGGATCATCCGGGCTGCTTGGCAAGTGAAGCGAGTCGCGTCTATAATCACAGGCTAGCCTCTAGTGCCCATTTCACAACGTTTCAAGGAAGGTTTTTTCATGCCACTGGTCCGAGTCAAGGAAAACGAGCCGTTTGATGTTGCCCTGCGGCGCTTCAAGCGAACCATCGAGAAGACCGGGCTGCTCACCGAGCTGCGTGCGCGTGAGTTCTATGAAAAACCGACTGCAGAACGCAAGCGGAAGAAATCGGCTGCTGTCAAGCGCCATCACAAGCGCCTGCGCAGCCAGATGCTGCCCAAGAAAAAATACTGATCTTCTCCGATCAGTCTTCTTGCGGCGCTGTGCGTCGTCTGGTGTGCTCTGCCGGACGACGTCAGCGCCATTCTGCGTCGTTTTCAGATACCTCGCGCAGGTCATTCCCATGGCCTGATTGCTCATGAGTACAGCCACTGATCTCAAATCTCGTATAGACGCCGACATGAAGGCTGCCATGCGGGCGCGAGAAAAGGTGCGCCTGGGCGCGCTGCGCCTGCTGCTGGCTGCCATCAAGCAGAAGGAAGTCGACGAGCGCACCACGCTCGATGATGCCCAGGTGCTGGCCATCGTCGAGAAGCTCTCCAAGCAGCGACGGGATTCCATCGAACAGTTCGAGAAGGCCGGTCGTATCGAGCTGGCCGAGCAGGAGCGCGCCGAACTGGCCGTGCTCGACACCTATCGCCCGGCGCAGGCCGATGACGCCCAGATCCAGGCCGTCATCGAGGCTGCCGTGGCCGAGACCGGCGCTGCCGGCATGGCCGACATGGGCAAGGTTATGGCCATCGTCAAGACCCGGCTGGCCGGACAGGCCGATCTGGCTGCCGTCTCTGCCAAGGTGCGGGCGCGCCTGTCCGCCTGAGGCGGAGCGCCCCGCGATGGTTTGATCCCGCAATCCTTCATCCAGGAGCTGCTCACCCGCGTCGATGTCGTCGACGTGGTCGGCAAGGCCGTCAAGCTGCGCAAGGCGGGAGCCAACTACCAGGGGCTGTGTCCTTTTCACAACGAGAAGACACCGTCCTTCTCCGTGTCGCCCACCAAGCAGTTCTATCACTGCTTCGGCTGCGGCGCGCATGGCTCGGCCATCAGCTTCCTGATGGAACACCACGGCCTGGGTTTCGTCGAGGCTGTGCATGAGCTGGCCCGCGACGTGGGCCTCACCGTCCCCGAAGATCACAGCCGTGAAGGCGCCGAGGCCGCACGCAAGGCCAGCCAGCAGCTGGCGCTGTCGCAGTGGCTGGATCAGGCTGCCCGCTACTACCGGTCGCGCCTGAAGGAAACACCGGCTGCCATCAGTTATCTGAAGGAACGGGGCGTTACTGGCGAGACCGCGCGCCATTTCGGGCTGGGTTACGCGCCAGCTGGCTGGCGCAATCTGGAAGGCGTGCTGCCCGACTATGCCGCCGAGGACGCCGTGCGGGCCGGGCTGGTGATTGCCGGTGATGACGGCAAACGCTACGACCGTTTCCGCGAGCGCATCATGTTTCCCATCCGCAACCCGCGTGGCCAGGTTATCGGCTTCGGCGGTCGGGTGCTGGGACAGGGTGAACCCAAGTACCTCAACTCGCCCGAGGGGCCGCTGTTCTCCAAGGGGCATGAGCTCTACGGCCTCTTCGAGGCCCGCGAGGGCATCCGCACCAGTGGTCGCGTGCTGGTGGTGGAGGGCTACATGGACGTGGTGATGCTGCACCAGCACGGCTGCCACTATGCCGTGGCCACGCTGGGCACGGCCACCACCGCCATGCACCTGGGCAAGCTGCTGCGCCTGGCCGATCGAGTCGTGTTTTCCTTTGACGGCGACGCTGCGGGTCGGCGCGCCGCCTGGCGAGCGCTGGAGAACGCGCTGCCTCTGCTGTCCGACACCAAGCAGCTCGACTTCCTCTTTCTGCCGCCTGAGCATGACCCTGACAGCTTCGTGCGGGCCGAGGGGCTGGAGGCCTTCGAGGCCTGCGTGCGTGATGCCTTGCCCCTGTCTTCCTTTCTCTTGAAGGAGCTGGCGCATCGAGCGGACATCACCACGCCTGAAGGCCGCGCCCGCATGCAGGCCGAACTCAAGCCGCTGGTGCAACAGATGCCCGACATTGCCTTGCGCACGCAGATCCTGGTGGACATGGCAGGGCGGCTGGGGCTGGCGACCGAAGAGCTGGCGACCTACTGCGACCTGCAGATGGCCCATCCGGTTGCCCATGTCCGGGAGAGCGGCGGGCGTCATGGGGGGCTGGCAGCGGGCGGTGATGCCCGTTCCAGGCGTTCCAACGCTCCCATGACGCAAGGCGCTTCCCTTCGTGAACATGCTGACCCTGCTGACGGGCGACCCTGGCGCGAGGCGTCATTCGGCCGCTGGCAGGATGGGCGTGGTGCGTGGGGACAAGGCGGCATCGACCGCACCTATCGCGGTGGCTCGCAGGCCGGCGCACGCATGCCGGGTGCGGCGCGCACCCGGCCGGCACCGCCCACCTTGCAGCAGCGTATCTGCCTGCTGCTGGCCTACTACCCCGCGTTGGCCCAGGAGCCTCTGGAAGATGCGAGCCTGCTGCCCCAGGCTCTGCTGGACTGGCGTGACGAGCTGGCGACACTGCCGGCCGGGGCGCACTTTGCATCGGTGCTGGCGGAGGTGCGCGCCACCGACCCGAGGAAGGCTGATTTCATCGAGTCGCTGGACCAGCGCGATGCCGGTGTGATGGCCGCCATGGATTACGACGAGGCACGCACCGATTATCTGGGCGCCCTGGACCGGATGCGGCTTGACCAGGCCCGTCGCGAGGTGGTGCAGGTGGTGAGCCGGGGTCTTGATGAACCGGGGGGGCGGACCCGATATGCAGAACTGATGGCGACGATTCAACGCCTATCCCAGCGGGGGACGGGCTGATATGATTGAAAGTTCAATGCGGGAATCCAACGTGGCAAAAGATACAGCAAAATCTCAGGAAGAAGCGGCCAAGAACGCGACCGCTACGGCAGCGGCCGCTTCCGACGCAGCCGACGGCACCAAGCCCGTGAAGGCTGCCCGCGCGGGCAAGTCCGGCGAGGCTGAGAAGCCCGCCAAGGTCAAGGCCACCAAGGCCAAGTCCGAAAAATCGACGAAGGCCGAGAAGGCCGAAAAGCCTGCCAAGGCCAAGAAGGCTGATGGCGCCAAGAAGCCGGCCAAGAAGGCCGCCGGCAAGAAGAAGGCTGCGGCCAAATCCTCTTCCAGCGACCTGGATGACGATGACGGTTTCGAGGACAGCGGCGATTACGACATGATCTCTACCGACGACGGCGATGACGCCGATCTCGACGGAGATGATGATGCTGTCGAGAGCGATGTGCCTGCGGCACCGGCCAAGAGCAGGGGCCGCGACAAGCGCTCCAAGGAAAAGGCCCTCATCAAGGAGGCGCTGGCCAGCGTCAAGCAGGGCGTGACCGAAGAGGAAATGGAAGCGCGCCGCAGCCGGCTGCGCCAGCTCATCAAGCTGGGCAAGGAGCGGGGCTTCCTCACCTACGCCGAGATCAACGACCACCTGCCCGAAGGGCTGACCGAGGTCGAGGCCATCGACCAGATGATCGGCACCTTCAGCGATATGGGCATCTCGGTCTATGAACAGGCCCCCGATACCGACTCGCTGCTGCTCAACGACCGTACCGTTACCTCGTCCGACGACGACACCGAGGAAGAGGCCGAGGCCGCGCTGTCCTCGGTGGACTCCGAGTTCGGCCGCACCACCGACCCGGTGCGCATGTACATGCGCGAGATGGGCTCGGTCGAGCTGCTAACCCGCGAGGGCGAGATCGTCATCGCCAAGAAGATCGAGGAAGGTCTGAAGGACATGATGCATGCCATCTCGGCATGCCCGACGACCATCGCCGAGGTGCTGGAGCAGGCCGACAAGGTCCGCGCTGCCCAGCTGCGGGTCGACGAGATCGTCGATGGCCTGCTCGATCCGGATGCCGATGATGAGGAGATGTCCTTCGGTCCGGCGCGCTCGGATGGCGACGATGACGATGAGGCTTCGGTCGCGGCCATGAACAACGCCAAGCTCGAAGAGCTGAAGGAAGAGGCGCTGTCTCGTTTTGACAGCATCGGCGCATCCTTCGAGCAGATGCGCCTGGCGCTGGAAACCGACGGCTACAAGTCGCCGGCCTACCTGGCCGCGCAGGAGTCGGTGCAGCGACAGCTGATGTCCATCCGCTTCACGGCCAAGGTGGTCGAGAAGCTGTGCGACATGCTGCGTGCCCAGGTCGACGAGGTTCGCACCGTCGAGCGCACCATCTTCGACATCTGCGTCAACCGCGTGGGCATGTCGCGCGAGCACTTCATCAAGAGCTTCCCGGGCAACGAGACCGACCTGGCGTGGGTCGAGAACGAGCTGGCCGGCAACCCGCCGTATGCCGACGTGCTGACACGCAGCATTCCTGACATCCAGGATCTGCAGCAGAAGCTCATCGACCTGCAGGTGCGCGTGGTGCTGCCGCTGCCCGACCTGAAGGAAATCAACAAGCGCATGGCCATGGGCGAGATGAAGGCGCGCAAGGCCAAGCGCGAGATGACCGAGGCCAACCTGCGCCTGGTCATCTCCATCGCCAAGAAGTACACCAACCGGGGCCTGCAGTTCCTCGACCTCATCCAGGAAGGCAACGTCGGCCTGATGAAGGCCGTCGACAAGTTCGAGTTCCGGCGCGGCTTCAAGTTCTCCACCTATGCCACCTGGTGGATCCGGCAGGCGATCACCCGCTCCATCGCCGATCAGGCGCGCACCATCCGCATTCCGGTGCACATGATCGAGACCATCAACAAGATGAATCGCATCAGCCGCCAGATCCTGCAGGAAACTGGTGTCGAGCCCGATCCGGCCACCTTGGCCGAGAAGATGGAGATGCCGGAGGACAAGATCCGCAAGATCCTCAAGATCGCCAAGGAGCCCATCTCCATGGAGACGCCGATCGGAGACGACGACGACTCCCACCTGGGCGACTTCATCGAGGATACCACCACGCTGGCGCCCTCCGACGCTGCGCTGCATGACTCCATGCGCGAGGTCGTCAAGGAAGTGCTGGACTCGCTCACCCCGCGTGAGGCCAAGGTGCTGCGCATGCGCTTCGGCGTCGAGATGAGCACCGACCACACGCTGGAAGAGGTCGGCAAGCAGTTCGACGTGACCCGTGAGCGCATTCGCCAGATCGAGGCCAAGGCGCTGCGCAAGCTGCGCCACCCCAGCCGCGCTGACAAGCTCAAGAGCTTCCTCGAAGGCCAGTAAGGCCTGCGCCGCCCGTCCCCTGCGCAGGGCAGGGCAGGGCGCAGTCACTTCTCGGAACCATCCCCGACAGGGCCCCGCCCCTGCCGGGGATTTATCTTTTGATGCGCCTGCTCACGGGACGTACCCGGAGAATCCCTGCCGATCCCTCTTGACGGGGCCGATACCACGCTCGGGGGTGATCCATCACACTCCCGTGGCCACCAGTAGACGCACAGCCTCCGCTCGTCCAGAGCCCGTTGCCCGCAGGTTGACCCCTCCTTCAGACTTCCTGTTGCAGGACATTCCCGGCTACCGTGACAGCACGGGTTCCTGTCTTCCGTTCAATCGCTAGGATCTGGAGAGCATGAAATCCTCGCAAGCCTCGGCAGGCTTCACGCTGCAGGAGATGCTGGTCGTCATGGCAATCATGGGTATCGTGGCCGCCATGGCCGTGCCCAGCTTCCGCGACTTCGCCATCCAGCGGTCGATTGCCGCCCAGATCACCGACCTGACCTCGGCCTTGCGCCTGGCGCGCTCCGAGGCGCTCAAGCGTGGCCGCGAAGTCTCGATCTGTCCGACAGGCAACGCTTCCGCGGCCAATGGCAGGCCCAAGTGCGTCAACTCCACGGACTGGAAGACGGGGTACCTGGTGTTCATCGGCAGCATCTACGCCAACGACCAGTACATCCGCGTGCAGCAACCTTACAGCAATGGCGGCAGCATCCAGGCGGACGACGTGGGCGGCATCCGCTTCCGGCCCAATGGGGTACTGAAGGTGGGCGGTGCCCGCACCTTCACCTTCAAGCCGCCGCTGGCCACCAGCGACCGATCCTACAAGACCCTGGAGAAGAAAGTCTGCGTCAGTTCCACGGGAGTGCTCGCACCATGCTGAATCCTGCCTTCTCTCGCGCCTCCCGCCAGGGTGGCTCCAGCCTGATCGAAGTGCTGGTGGCCATCATCGTGCTGTCGGTGGGTATGCTCTCCATGCTCTGGGCCCAGACCAAGTCGATGGGCTTCGAGCGTACCGCCGAATTCCGCAACATCGCTGCCCAAATTGCCAGCGACTACGCGGACCGGATCCGCGCCAATCTCAACGTGGACAAGGGGGTGGCGCGCGGTGATCGGGCCAACGCCTATCTCTATACCGCCGGCTACGATCCCACCGTGAACATTCCTCCCTACAGTGGCCCCGACTGTCTGAAGGGAACGGTCATCTGCACGCATTACGACATTGCCCGCTTCGACCAGCAAGAAGTGCGCCGGCAGGCCCGCAACAGTCTGCCAGGCGGAGATCTGCTCGTCACCAAGAACACCAGCGGTGATGCCATCGACATCTGGGTGCTGTGGAAGCAGCCCAATGTGCCCGGCCTGGACGATGACTCGCTGTCTTCCGACCGCTTCTGCCCGCGTGACGTGCAGGGCAACAACCATCGACCGCAATGCCTGCAGCTGGGAGTGAAGCTTTGAACTCGACGAACGGAACCATGCCTCGGCAGCCTCGTCCGCTGGCCTGGCATCCGCCTGGTGGGCATGGCCGCCAGCAGGGCTTCTCGATGATCGAGATGCTCATCTCGGTGGCCATCGGCCTGATGGTGACGGCCACCGTGCTCTATACCGTCAGCGGTTCGGGCATTTCCGGGCGCAAGCAGAACGTGCAGGCCACCATCCATGACCTGGGCAATCTGGCGCTGGTGCAGCTGGCCGACCACCTGCGCATGACCGGCTTCTGGCTGCCGTCGTCCGAAGTGATGTCGGAAGACATCTCCATGAACCACGACAGCCCGCTGTTCGGCTGCAGTGGCCCCTTCGCCGATCCGGCTGCGGACTGGAATTCGCTGGCCTGTGGCAATGGCAGTCAAAACGGCAACAATGACTCGGTGGCCCTGCGTTTTCAGGTGCAGCCGGGCGGGCGGAACTGGGACTGCCTGGGCAACGTGGTCTTCAGCCAGAAGATGCATGATGCCAGCCTGACGGCTGCACCCATGGTGGCTAGCACCCTGCATGCTCCGCAGGCGCACGCCATCAGCGAGGAAATCGAGGAGCGCCTGTACGTGAAGACCTCCGGAACGGCCTCAGGCAATCCCGGGCTGTTCTGCCGCTCCAATATCACGCCCACCGATGCCCGGATCCCGCGCGAGCAGGTGCTGGCCGACAACGTTGAGCAGCTGCGCATCCGTTACGGTGTCTCGGCCATCAACCCCAATGCGCTTGCCACCAACGTGGCCTTCGACGCCCCGGCGCTGAGCGGCCGTACCGCCACCTATCGCAGCGCCTCGCAAATGGCGGCAGGGTGCCAGCCTGGCGCCATCCAGCCCAACGCCTGGTGTGCAGTGAGTGCCGTGCGCGTGTGCCTGGTGATGCGCAGCGAGGACAACGTGAACGATCAGGTCGGAACCCCCTACGTGGATTGTGACGGCGTGGTGCGCACCGTGCAGGATCGTCGGCTGCGCCAGGCCTTCACCACCACGGTGGCCATCCGCAACAAGGTCGGGGTGGCCCAATGAAACTCCGTACCGCCTTGCTGGAAAGCATCATGCGCCATTCCTCCACACAGCGCCTACCGATGACATCGCATTCTGGGCGGGGCAGGGCATCCGCCCCGCAGCAGGGCATCGTCATGGTGATGACGCTGATTTTGCTGACCGTGATGGCGGTGAGTACCGCCGTGGCCGTGCGCCTGTCGCTGACCACCGACATGGTGGGCGCCAACCTGCGCGCCCGCACACTGGCCTTCCAGGCAGCCGAGGCTGCGTTGCGCTACTGTGAAGAGAAGGTGACTCGTGACTTCACCACGCTGCCTATGCTGGTGAACTACCAGAAGGACGAGGAGTGGCTGGACGAGGCCGCCTGGGCCGGCCCGGCCAAGTTGGAGGTGCCGCGTGAGCAGCTCGGCCTGCCCGACAACATCAAGAAGAACCCCCAGTGCCTGTTCCGGTACCTGACCATCGATGACTGGCGCAAGATCGCCCCGCCCGAACCGGGCACCGTCACGGCGGAGTCGCGTGGTTTCGACGCCGACAGGTTCCTGTTCTTCCGCATCACCGTCCGGGGCTTCAGCCCGGGCTATCAGGATCATGACAATCTCAAGAAGGGCCAGGTCCTGATCGACTACCAGACGGCCAAGGGCGCGGAAGTGCGGCTGCAATCGATGGTGAGAGCAATCAGATGATGGTATTCGTGACACATCCCCCCGTTCCCGGCCCGATGGATGCGCCGGGCGACCTGTCGGCCCGCTGCGGCCGCGAGCCCTGTGCCGGCAACCTCGTGCACCGGGTGGCGTTCCGTGCACAACCGGACGCCGATGAAGGCAGCGTGCAGCTTCCGGTCGTGATGCCGGCGGCCCGGGTCTACAGCACCCGAACGGCAGATCATGTGCGTGGGTTCACCCTCATCGAGGTGCTTATCGCGCTGGCCATCGTCGGCATCCTGTCGGCCATTGCCATTCCGTCCTATTTCTCGTACATCGAGCGGGCCAACCGGGCAGATGCCAAGGCCACGCTGATGGACGCCACCCAGTTCATGCAGCGTTTCTACTCGCTGCACAACTCCTACCGCACACAGCGCGATGGCAGGACGCAGGTCGCACTGCCGGCGGCGCTGCAAAGATCACCAAGAAATGGTACGCCGCTCTATGACATCTCCGTCCAGAGCGACGACAACAGCTATACGCTTCGTGCCGTGCCCCGCAACAAGGCGGATCCGTGCGGTACGCTCACGCTCAACAGCCTGGGGGTGCGTGGCAACGACACCGGGGCCGTGACGGGCAAGCAGAGGCTTCCGGCAGAGACCTGCTGGCGCTGAACGACACTTTCCGTGGGGAGGTGACCTCATGAACGCAGATCAAGCCGCACGTGGCCACTGGGCTGCACAGGCCTGGGCCCGCCGCCATGCCGGGCCTGTGCAGGAAGTCCCCGGCATGCTCGACGGCGATCCGGACGAAGCAGCATTGTGGGTACAGGGCCTGGCCTCGTTCGAGGAGGATCCCGAGGCAGATGTCCTGTTGGGGCTGTCGGGCCTTCTGGATGTCTCGGCCGGTCAGGAAGCGGACTGGCACGACCTGGAAGGCGCCGACGAGCCCGACTGGCACATGGCCGTCTACGACAGCCTGGAAAGCTTTGAGGGCTTCGAGGGCTTCGATGACTACGCACCTGCCCACGTGGATGAGGCAGACGAGCATCCTGCGGGCATGGGTGCCGTCGAGAGAGCTGCCATTGCGCGAACTGACCAGGCCATGCCCGACTCGCTCGTCACCTGATTCTCTTCCCCATGTCTGCGGGTGGGGCACCCTTTTGAACATCGTATCCGCTGGGCCGTGCAGGGATGCCCGGGCCGGCGGACTCGATCCGATCGAAACATGAAACCGATGGAATCCGTGACTCGCCCCCACCTGGATGGAATGCCGGCAGCTGCCATGCCGCGTCGGATTCCGCGTGCCGTGCGTGCGGGTGTGGCGCTGCTGCTGATGTTGTTCAGCCTGCTGCCACCGGTGCAGGCCGAGATTTCCCAGCGCTCGCTCATCAGCAAGGATGTGGCGGTGGTCGAACCGAACCTGATGTTCACCCTGGACGACTCGGGTTCGATGGCCTTCAACTACCTGCCCGACACGGACTTGGAATATCACCTGTTCGCCTTCCATCCCGCTGAGCCGCAGGATTATGCGCCCTACAAATACGAGGGGCTGCTGGCCACGGACGACATCAACGTACTGGCTGCCCGCCGGCGTTCGCCGAAGGTGAACACGCTGTACTACGATCCGGATACGCGTTATGAACCCTGGGTGGACAAGAATGGCGTGCGCATGGCCAATGCCGACCCCAGGGCCGTCATCTATCACGTCAACCACCCCAACGAGAAGTACCAGAAACTCAAGCTCGACATCACGGGCGAGAAGTCGACGGGCGACCGGCCGGTATGCGTGAAACCGCAGCCGGAGACCTTCATCCGGGACAGTAGAATGCAGGAGCCCTGCGAGGGTGATAGAGTCACCAGGATGGTGGCACCGGCTACCTACTACCTGCCGAAGGATCCGGCATTCAAGCCGCCCAAGGACTGGACGAAAGACAGTGCCAGCAACTATCAGCGTGTCTCCATCAAGGACCACAAGAGTTTCGATCGGCCCTTCACCCGAACTGACTGCCTGATCTCGACGACCAATCCCAACGTCCGCAGCTGCACCCAGGAGCAGGAATACCAGAACTTTGCCAACTGGTTCCAGTATCACCGAACGCGGATGCACGTGGCCATTGCCGCTGTGGGCAATGCCTTTGCCACGGCACTGGGGCCGGATATCCGCGTTGGCTATGGGCGCATCAACCAGGGCGAGAAAAGGCCTGTCGATGGCGTGGGAACCATCGTCGTCGAGCGGGGGGTGCGGCGCTTCGTGAACAAGGACCCCAACACCACCGAGCTGCACAGGGGCAAGACCGATCGTTCGGACTTCTTTGACTGGCTCAATACCCGAACGGCTGACGGTGGCACGCCCCTGATGCGGGCGATGCATACCGTCAACAATTATTTCCGGCGTGCCGACGCCATGGGACCCTGGGCGGCAGAGCCCGGCCAGAGAGGCGGGAAGCTGAATCAGCCCCGCAATCACCTGGCGTGCCGCCGCTCCTATCACATCCTGATGACGGATGGCCAGTACACCTTCGCCAAGCCGGACTCCGGCCAGGAGGGGTTGCGGCAGATGGACTACACGCTCGAATCCGACAACGCGAACGGTCAGCCGATCCAGGATGATCGTCCGGCAGAGAAGGGCGGGCCGGCGCGTGGCAGCTATCAGTATCGTCCCCAGGCTCCGTACAAGGGTGAGGCCCGGGGGGCGCTCGCCGACTACGCCATGGATGGCTGGAAGAACGACCTGCGACTGGATCTCAACAACCAGGTGCCCAGCTATGAGGGTAACCCCTCGTTTTGGCAGAACGTTACTACCTATACGCTGGGTTTCGGCGTGGAAGGCACGCTGCCGTATCCGGATTCTCTGCAGAAGATCATCAACGGTGAGCTTTCATGGCCTGCCAGGCGTGAGCCAGGTGAGGCTTTTTCTAAAGTGGAACCCGGCAAGCCCACGGCCATTGACGACCTGTGGCATGCGGCGGTCAATGGCCACGGCAAGTACGTCAACGTTCGCAACAGCGCCGGCTTCATGAGCGAGATGGCCGGTATCCTGGCCGAGATTGCCAGCCGTACTGGGACCTCGGCCGGGGTGGCCGTGGCATCGCGTGCGTTGCAGGCCAACAACCAGAAATTCGTGCCGTCGTACAAGACCAAGGACTGGGCCGGTGACCTGAAGGCCTATGCAGTGGATGTCCACGGCCGGCAAGGGGCGCTGCAATGGAGTGTTCTGGACCGCTTGCCCAAACCCATCGACCGTACCATGTACGTGGGTACCGGCAACGCCAGCGGCCCGGCGGCTTCGCCCTTTTACTGGGACAGTGCCGAAGACAAGCCGGCCCAGCGCATGACCGACAGGGCCAGGCGCGAGCTGATCCAGGGGGCTGGCAAGAAGGACGAGGACGGCAGTCCGCTGGTGCTGTATCTGCGGGGTGACCGTACCGAATCGGGCAAGAAGTTCCGGACCCAGCTGCAGAATGCCGTCATCGGCCACATCGTCAATTCGCAGCCGGCCTACATCGGCACGGCCATTGACCGCGGATACCGCTATCTGCCGGCGGCCTTCGGCAGCGCAAAGTCGGGCGCCGACAGCTATCGGGACTACGTGGCGCAGAAGGCGGCGCGCAGTTGCAGCACGACTATTCAGAGCGGCGCCGCGAAGGTCTGTGGCCCTGCCATGGTGTTCGTGGGCAGCAACGAGGGTTTCCTGCACGGCTTCAATGCCAATCCCGATCCCGTCAAGAGTGGTGGACGCGAGATCTTCGCCTTCGCACCCTTTGCTTCACTGTCCGAGCTGGGGCGCTCCTCGCGGCCCGAATTCCAGGCTCGCTTCATGATGGACGGCCCGCTGATCGAGCGGGATGCCTTCTGGGGCAACCGCTGGCACAACGTGGTGGTGGGTACGACCGGAGCAGGGCCCAAGGCCGTGTTCGCGCTGGACGTGACCCAGACCGATTTCCATGGCCTGGACAAGGCCGTGCTGTGGGAGCTGAGCGACGCCAATCAGACGGTCAAGGCCAATGCGGATGCCATCGGCCATGTACTGCAGGAGCCCGAGGTGGGCGTTCTGGCCGATGGCCGCTGGGTGGTGGTGATCGGCAATGGTTACGAGAGCCGCTCGAAGCGGGCCCAGCTGCTGGTGGTGGAACTGCAGACTGGACAGGTGATCGCACGACTGGATACAAGCGTGGGCAGCGACAGCCAGCCCAACGGCCTGGGGGGCGTGGCCCTGGTGCGTGATGGCAACCAGGTGATCACGGGTGCCTTTGCCGGTGACCTGCGGGGCAACGTGTGGAAGTTCGATCTGGCCAGTACCCGGCCGTCGGACTGGAAAGTGTCGTATGGCAAGAAGCCGATGTTCACCACGCAGGATGGACGGGCCATCACCGCTGCGCCTGTCCTTGTCACCCATCCGCTGGGTGGCGTGATGGTGCTGGTGGGCACGGGCAAGCTCTTCGAGGTGGGTGACAATGAGGTGCCGGCCAACTACGACCGGAACAACGGACCGTTCGATGCGCTCTATGGCTTGTGGGACACTGCACGGCTGAGCGTCGATCGCAACGGCAACCGTACCTGGGCGGCCGACGACCACAAGAATCCGGATGGAACCACCAGCAAGGGCAACGACGGTATTCCCATCAAGCCCGGCACCGTGGTCACCCGCAAGCTGCAGGTGACGCCGGGCATGACGCTGGTGAAGATCCCGCTGGAAGACCAGGCCAACCGCAACCTGGACTGGACGCGGGACCGCGGCTGGCGCGTGACGCTGAAGGACATGATCGCCGTGGGGGGACAGCGCAACATCGTGACCCCGCAGCTGATGTCTGGTCTGGTGCTGTTCGAGACGATGAGTCCCTGGGTGGATGAGGTCAGTGCGGCCTGCCGGCCCCGGATCGACACGCCGGGATTTGCGCTGGCGCTGGACCCGCTGTCCGGTCGCATGAGTCCCAAGGCACTCATCGACACCAATAACGACAAGATGGTTGATGGCGCAGACACTCCGGTGGCGGGCTGGGAGCTGGAGAACTGGACGGGGCGTTCGGTGGTCGTGACCCAGCCGCCAGCCAAACCCTGTGGCGGCCTGGCTGACTGCAAGCCGCTACCGGCCGAGCTTTGCCCTGAAAATTCGTTGACAAATAGTCTGCAGAACGTGGGCGACGCCATCCAGGTGTGCGTGGGCCTGCCTGCGCCCACCCGCTGGTGGTGGCGTGAGCTGTCGGTGCCCGACATTACCTACAACGCTGGTGCGATTCCCGGCAACACCCAGATCTCCGCGCCGGCCCACTGAGGCCGGGCAGCCGCACCGGCCTACCATCCGTCGATTCGCAGACGGCGATGATCCCGTCTTCCTTGTCGGTTGTCATGTGTCGAATCATATTTCCGTTCTGATCGAGGAGAGCCGTCCAGGGGCAATGGGCTCTTGGCGGTGGCTTTCAGGAAAGGATGACGATGATACGCATGACCGATCCCTGCTGCGGCAGGCCACATGTTGGATGCAGGGGCGCGCTCTCGCAGGCGGTGCGTGCGGCGGTGCTGTTGATGTCTTGTACCCTGGCGTCGCAGGTACACGCCGCCATCTCACAGGAATCGCTGATCGTCAAGGAACTTCCGGTCGTCGAGCCGAACCTGATGTTCACGCTGGACGATTCGGGGTCGATGTCCTACAACGCCTTACCCTACACCAATCCGAAAGAGAACGCGGGAAAGCGCAAGGGTGAATGGGCCTTCGACGAGCTGGATGATCACATGTTCGCCATGCACCCGCGGGAGCCTAGGCGGGAATACACCCCCTTTCGTGTGGAGGGGCTGCTGGGAACGGGGGATGGTGACGTGTTGGCCGCACGCCTGCGTTCGCCGCAGGTGAACACCCTGTACTACGATCCGGATGTTCGCTACGAGCCCTGGGTGAATGAGAAGGGTACCCAGATGGAGCAGGCCAATCCGAAGGCGGCCATCTATCACATCAACTACAAGAAGGATGAGGTCGGCTACGAGAATAATGGCATTAGCGGCCTCACCATGGACATCACTGGCCGGCAGGCCGTCGTGCAGAACATGGCGGATCCGTTCCGCGGCACCTGTGTTGAGCCTCAGCTCAAGGCCAAGGCGAACCAGGACTGCGCACGGATCGACACCCGCGCCACTACCATCGCGCCGGCCACCTACTACATATTCAACCGAACGGACATCCAGCCTCCGATCGACTGGAGAAAGGACAGCGCCAGCAACTACCAGCGCGTCTCCATCATGGACCACCAGGAGTTCGTGCGGGCCAGCACGCGCACCGACTGCAAGTTGACTAGTGCCGGCGCTAGTACCCGTACCTGCACGCAGGCGCAGGAATACCAGAACTTCGCCAACTGGTACCAGTATCACCGCACGCGGATGCACGTGGCCATTGCCGCCGTGGGAAATGCCTTTGCCAATGCGCTGGGCAAGGATATCCGGGTGGGCTACGGGCGCATCAACAAGGAAGAATTCGGCAAGGTCGACGAGGCTTACACGAAGGTCATCGAACGGGGCGTGCGCCGCTTCGAGGGCGATGACCGGAGCAATTTCTTCAAGTGGCTGAACAAGCGTACCGCCAAAGGCGGCACGCCCTTGATGCGGGCCATGCAGACGGTGAACGATTATTTCCGGCGCCAGGATTACACGGGGCCCTGGGCGACCACCCCTGGCGACAGGGCGTCCGGCAAGCAGCTGGCCTGCCGGCGCTCGTATCACATCCTGATGACTGATGGGCAGTACACGTTCTATGGTGAATCACCGGAGCGCTATGCGACCGAGGCCGACAACAGCCAGGGCCCGAAGATCGTCGATGATCGCCCGGGTAGCAGCAGCGGCAAGATCAGGTCGTACTACCAGTACGAGCCGGTCCCTCCTTTCAGAGGGTCGGCTACCGGCACGCTGGCCGACTACGCCATGGACGCCTGGCGTAGTGACCTGCACCCGCACCTGGACAACATGGTCAACCCCTACGACGGCAATCCGTCGTTCTGGCAGAACGTCACCACCTATACGCTGGGCTTCGGCGTGGAGGGCACCATTCCCTATCCGGACGGACTGAAGGACATCGAAAGTGGCAAGCTGAGCTGGCCGGATCGGGTGATCCCCGATAGCCCGGAAGCCATCGACGACCTCTGGCACGCCGCCATCAACGGCCACGGCAAGTACGTCAACGTGCGCAACAGCAGCGGCTTCCTGACGGAAATGGCCGGCATCCTGGCAGACATCTCCAGCCGCACCGGCAGCACGTCGGGCGTGGCTGTCGCCTCGCGGGCGCTGCAGGCCAACAACCAGAAGTTCGTTCCGTCGTTCAAGACGAAGGACTGGACCGGTGACCTGACGGCTTATGCCGTGGATGCCGCCGGCAACCAGGGCGCGCGCCAATGGAGCGTGCTGGACTATCTGCCCAAGCCCATTGACCGGCGCATGTACGTGGGTACCGGCGCCAGGTCGGGGGCGGCCTCCTCGGCGTTCTACTGGGACACGATGAGCCAGGACGCCAGGAAGGCGCTGGTTGGCGGCGCCGGAAAAGGGGAGGGTGACGGCAGCAAGCTGGTGATGTATCTGCGCGGGGACCGGACCGAGTCCGGCAAGGCATTCCGCGAGCAGCTGCAGAGCGCCGTCATCGGCCACATCATCAATTCGCAGCCGGTCTACATTGGTGCACCTGTCGATCGGGGCTACCGCTATCTGCCGGCGGCTTTCGGAAACACCCCGTCGGGCGCAAAGAGCTACACCGCCTATGTGGCACAGAAGGTGGCGCGCAGTTGCAGCACGACCCTGCAGGGGGGCGCTGCGAAGGTCTGCGGTCCCACGATGGTTTTCGTGGGCAGCAATGAGGGCTTCCTGCACGGCTTCAATGCCAATCCCGATCCGGCCAAGGATGGCGGCCGCGAGATCTTCGCCTTTGCGCCCTACGCATCGCTGTCGCAGCTGGGGGCCTCGTCCAGATCCGGTTTCAAGGCCCGTTTCATGATGGACGGCCCGCTGATCGAGCGGGATGCCTACTGGGGCGGCAAGTGGCGAAATGTGGTGGTGGGTACCACCGGGGCAGGGCCGAAGGCGATGTTCGCCATGGATGTGACGAACACCGACTTCAACGGGCTGAAGGATTCCGTGTTGTGGGAGCTGAGCGACGCCAACCAGGCGGTGCAGGCCCATGGCGATGCCATCGGTCATGTGCTGCAGGAACCTGAGGTGGGCGTGCTGGCCGATGGGCGATGGGTAGTAGTGACGGGCAACGGCTACGAGAGCCGCTCCCGACGTGCCCAGCTGCTGGTGGTCGAGCTGTCGACGGGCAATGTTCTGGCGCGGCTGGACACGGGCGTGGGCAGCAATGCCCAGCCCAACGGTCTGGGCGGCGTGACGCTGGTGCGCGATGGCAACCAGGTCATCACCGCGGCCTACGCAGGTGACCTGCGTGGCAACCTCTGGAAGTTCGATCTGGCCAGCAAGACGGTGTCGGACTGGAAGGTGTCCTACGGCCAGAAGCCGATGTTCACGACGGACGACGAGCGCCCGATCACGGCGCCGCCGACCACCGTCACGCATCCGCTGGGTGGGGTGATGGTGCTGGTGGGCACCGGCAAGCTCTTCGAGGTGGGTGACAACAAGCGACCCGATACCGCTCGAGGGCAGGCGCTTCCGGTCGAATCGATCTACGGGCTGTGGGACTACACCCGGCTGGTTTCCGATGAGAAGGGAAAGCGCGCCTGGGTGGATGTCCGCCAGAAGGACAAGGATGGCGTGCCCATTGCCCGTTCGGCGGTGAAGACCCGCAAGCTGAATGTCATCGGAAGCCGTTATCTGGCGCAGACGCCTTTCGACGACAAGGCCAACGCGGCCCTGGATTGGCAAAGGGACAGCGGCTGGCGCATTCGCCTGGTGGACATGATCGCGCTGGGCGGTCAGCGCAACATCATTGCGCCGCAGCTGATGTCCGGCCTGGCGCTTTTCGAGACCATGAGTCCCTTCGTGGATGAAGAGCTGGGGGCCTGCATGGCCAATGTGAACACGCCGGGCTTCTCGCTGGTGGTGGATCCGCTCTCGGGGCTGATGAGCCCCAAGTCACTGATCGATACCAACCGGGACCGCAAGATCAACGAGGCAGACCTTCAGGTGGCGGGATGGAGCGTGGAGAACTGGACCGGAAGGTCGGTGATTCTGGCAGAGAAGCCTCCCAAGCCCTGCGAGGGCGCAGGTTGCCAGAGCCAGGCACAGACCAAGTCGGTCTGCCCGCCCGATTCTCTGGCCAGTAGTCTGCAGAACGTGGGTGATGGAAAGCCGGTCTGCGTGGGCGTGCCGTCGCCCACCCGCTGGTGGTGGCGCGAGCTGGCCATTCCGGACATCACCTACAACCCGGGGGCTGTGCCCACGGCGGCAGGCAAGTGATGCGCTCACGGCCCATGAGGAGACCCATGCATATGAATGAGCAGGATGCTGTTTGGGGCGTTGCCCGGAAAGGGCATCGGATGCGGTCGGCTGCATGCCTGACGCAGGGGGTGAAGCTTGCCCTGGCGCTGATGGCAGGTGCGACCAGTGTTCTGGCGCATGCGGAGATGGCCCAGCACTCGCTGATCATCGCCGATCCTCCGGCGGTCGAGCCCAACGTGATGTTCACGCTGGATGACTCGGGCTCGATGCTGTTCAATTACCTGCCGGATACGGAGATTAATTTTCAGCTGTACGCCATTCACCCGGGGGAGCCGGCCCAGGTGGGGACCTACGACGTGAAGGGGGCGCTGCCTTCAGGGTATTATGCGCTGGCCGCGCGCCGCCGTTCGCCGGACGTGAACCTGCTTTACTACGATCCGCGGGTTCTGTACCTGCCGTGGATGAAGGCCGATGGAACGCGTGAGCCCAAGGCCAGCCCCGAGGCCGCGTACTATTTCTATGGGCACAGCACGGTGACAGTGAATCTGCGCGGCACCTACCGGCTGCGGCCGAATGACCACAAGGTCTGCGTGGGGGCTGCCCGGGGGTGGAACGATCCCTGTGAACAGGATTACGATATCACCGCCGTCAAACCAGCCACGTATTTCCTCTTCAAGGACCGTGAAAGGCTCACGCGCGAGGGCATCACGCCTCGGGAGCGGGAGCGGCTGATCAACGACGTCAGGAACTACACTCGCGTTTCCATTTCGGAGGCGACCTCCTTCCAGATCGATTCCGACGAGCGCACGGACTGCATGAAGGCGGCCAACGGTGTGCGGACCTGCACGCAGGAGCAGGAATACCAGAACTTTGCCAACTGGTACCAGTACCATCGCTTCCGTCACCTGCTGGCCGTGGGGGCGGTCAGCGAGGCCTTCGCACGCCAGGTGGGCAGCGACGTGCGCGTGGGCTATGGGCGCATCAACAAGGGCTCCACCTCTGTCGATGGCCGTGACACGGACGTGGTGGAGCGCGGCGTGCGCCGTTTCCAGGGAGCCGACAAGGACAGCTTCTTCAACTGGTTGCAGAGGGTAGTGCACCCTTCGGGCGGGACACCATTGCTGGGGGCCTCGATCTCGGTGGGCGATTATTTTTCACGCGATGACATGGACGGCCCTTGGGCGGATCAGGGGCCGGACGGGCGCAAGCGCATGCTGAGCTGCCGCCGCTCCTACCATATCCTGATGACGGACGGTCAGTACAACGACCTCAAGACGAGAAAGTTCGAGAACCACGCAGGCATTGAGAACGCTGATGGTGACGAGGGGCCAATCATTCCGGCGTCGGGTCGCAATGCACAGTACCAGTATCTCCCCAGCGATGCCAGGAACAAGCTCTATCCCAGCCCGGCCAGGAAGACGCTGGCAGACATCGCCATGTACTACTGGAACCGTGACCTGTTGCCGCGGCTGCCGAACAATGTGCCGGTCGATGGTGACAGTCCGTCCTTCTGGCAGAACGTGACGATGTACACGCTGGGCTTTGGCGTGGATGGCAGTCTGCCGGCCGGGACGCCGGAGATCCAGACGAGAACGCTGGAGCGGTTGGCCAGCAGTGAGTTGAAATGGCCGGAAACGATCAACGACGATTCACCGGAGGTCATTGATGATCTCTGGCATGCGGCCGTCAATGGCCATGGCCGCTACGTGAACGTCAAGAACAGCACGAGCTTTCTGGCTTCGATGCGCAAGATCCTGGCCGAGATCGTCAATCGCAATGGTTCGACGGCCGGCGTGGCAGTGAACAGCCGCGCCTTGCAGGCCAACAACCAGAAGTTCGTGCCGTCCTTCATGACGCGCAGCCAGACCGGCAACCTGATGGCCTATGCGCTTGACAGCAAGGGCGAGCAGGGCGCACCGCAATGGAGTGCGATCGACAAGCTGCCGCACTGGAGCTGGCGTCGTGCCATCGTGGGCAACGGCAATACCTCGGGCGAGCGGGCCAGCAAGTTCTACTGGAGTTCTGACCGCCCCAACGATCTGCCTGCGTCCGTCAAGACCATGCTGCTGGATACGCTGGGCATTGCACGCAATCAGCATGCCGGCAATGAGGCCGTGGCCCGCGGGCGACAGCTGGTGGCCTACCTGCTGGGTGACGGCAACTATGAGACCACCCTGTTCAGGGCGCGTCGTGGCGTGCTGGGGCAGATCATCAACTCCACGCCGGTGTTCATCGGAGCGGCCACCAATCAGGGCTATGCCTCGCTGCCCGCCGAGCTGGGGGGGAAGCGTTCCGGCAGCAGCACCTACCGGGCCTACCTGAAGGGTACCAAGGGTCGGCAGAACGACAAGGACAAGCTGGTGGTGGTAGGGGCCAACGACGGCTTCGTGCACGCCTTCCGGGCCAGTGACGGGGTGGAGCGCTTTGCCTATGCGCCCTACGTCGTGCTGCAGGAAATGGCTCGGCTGGCCGACAAGCGCCAGACCAGGCAGCGGCTGCTGATGGATGGACCGCTGGTGGAGGCCGATGCCCATCTGGGGGGCCGATGGCAGAACGTGGTGGTCGGCAGCACGGGCGCCGGTCCGAAGGCGGTGTTTGCACTGAACATGACGGGCACGGCAGATGCAGACCTGGCCCCGAAGGCACTGATGTGGGAGCTGGATGCCAGCCGGGATCGCGAGCTGGGCCATGTGCTGGCCGCACCCGAGGTGGGCGTCCTGCGTGACGGCACCTGGGTGGCCGTCTTCGGCAATGGCTATGAAAGCGAATCGGGACGCGCCCAGCTCTTTGTGGTCGACCTGGCCACGGGTGAGGTGCTCAAGCGCCTGGATACCGAGGTGGGGTCGAAGACCGACCGCAACGGCCTGGGGGGCGTGAAGCTGCAGCGTGACGGCAATCAGGTGATCACCGCTGCGCTGGCGGGTGACCTGAAGGGCAACATGTGGAAGTTCGATCTGGCCTCGGGGGATCGCAGCAAGTGGAAGGTGGCCTTCGACCGCCGTCCGCTGTTCAGGACCCAGGATGGGCGTCCGTTCACGGCCGCACCGGTGCTGGTGCCGCACCCGCGCGGCGGCACGATGGTGCTGGCCGGTACGGGCAAGCTCTTTGAGCCTGGTGATGAGCGCTCGCGGGCGCAGGAGTCGCTCTACGGTCTGTGGGATCAGTCGACGATGGTGCAGGACATGGAAGGCGAGGGGGCCAATCGGCGGCAGGTGGGCTGGAAGTGGCGCGAGGGGGATCCGGTCGAGGCCAGGTTCCTGGTGACGCGACGCCAGACCGTGTCGGCCGATGGGCGCCTGGCCTACGAGAGTGATCCCGGCAAGGCGCTGAACTGGGCGTTGCATCGGGGCTGGCAGATCCCGCTGGACATGATGCGCAACAAGGGGCTGCGCCTCATTGCGGCGCCGCAGATGGTCTCGGGCATGGCGCTGTTCGAGACCATGACGCCGGTGGTGGAGGTGGACTATGCCCGGAATCCCTGCGCCGAGCAGGTGAACGTGCCGGGCTTCAGCACCTTCGTCGAACCGATCACGGGGGGCATGGCCACCAAGCAGGTCATCGACACCAACCATGATGGAGCGATCGACCACCGTGACCGGATCGTGTCGAGCTGGAGCGTGGAGAACTGGACCGGTCGTTCGGTGGTCCTGAACGAGGAGCCTCCCAAGCCTTGCAGCACGGCGCCGTGCACACAGCAGCCGCCGCAGAACATGTGTCCGGAAGGATCCCTGACCAGTGTGGCCATGACGGTGGAGAGCCGCCAGGTGCTCTGTGTGGATGTCCCGAAACCCACCCGCTGGTGGTGGCGCGAGCTGTCCGTACCCGACGTGACCTACAACGCGGGGGCCACGCCGACGGCGCCTGTCGGAGGATCTACCCGGGGCACACTGGCCGGGGATGGCGCCCCGGGCAGCACGAAGGGAGCTGCGCCCCGTTTCTGAGGCAGCGTACCGCTGCCGTGCGCCCCGTTTTCCGGAGCAGGGCACGCAAGGTGGCGGTACCTTCTGCGACCGCCTGTCACGAGCTGCATGGCGGCAGTCTGCAACGGCTTGCCTGCAGCCGGTGTCATGAAGATAGTGCCCGGATCATCAGGAAGTCCGCGCGATTCCGACGATGCGCGGCAGGTATTCCGGAGAGATCTTCATGGCAGTGAATGGCAGCAAGGCAGGTGGGCACCATGGTGTCGAACATTGTCCCGGCATTCAGGCCGGGGCAGGGAAGGCCGTGCGCCTGGCCCTGTTTCTGATGGCCTGTGCTGGCGCGGGGGCTGTGCAGGCCGAGATTGCGCAGCACTCGCTGATCGTGGCCACGCCCCCGGTCGTGGAGCCCAACGTGATGTTCACGCTGGATGATTCGGGCTCGATGCTGTTCAACTACCTGCCCGATACGGATCTTCCCTATCAGATCTATGCCATCCACCCCCAGGAGCCGGCAAAGATTGCCTATTTCGGGATAGCAGGCCTGCTGGATTCGCGTGATGGGAACATCCTGTCGGCACGCCGGCGTTCTTCGGATGTGAACCTGCTGTATTACAACCCGAAGGTGCGCTACATGCCGTGGATGAATGCCGACGGTACCCGTGAGCCGGATGCAGACCCGGGGGCCGTGCACTATTTCTACAAGCATGCAGGTGACAAGACGCTGAACCTGAGAGGTCTGCAGCCTGTCGCGGGGAGCGCACATCAGGTCTGTGCCGCTTCCGTTCAGCGGGGTTCGAAGTGCGTGCCCTTTGCCTGGGGACAGGCGCCTGCCCAGGTGAAGCCGGCCACCTACTATGTGCTGACGGGGGTGAACCGGAATGACCCGGCCAGCTATCGGCGCGTGTCGATTGCCGACCATCAGGAATTCGATATCGAGTCCACCGACCGGACCGAGTGCCGGCAGAAATCTCCCGGTGTGCGTACCTGCACCCAGGAGCAGGAATACAAGAACTTCGCCAACTGGTTCCAGTATCACCGTTTCCGCTACCTGCTGGCCGTGGGGGCGGTGGGCGAGGCCTTTGCCCGTCAGCTGGGAGGCGATGTCCGCGTGGGCTATGGCCGGATCAACAAGGCGGAAGGGTCGGTTGACGGCATCGCCACCCGGGTTGTCGAGCGGGGCGTGCGCCGGTTCGATGGCCAGGACAAGACGGCGTTCTTCAGCTGGCTGCAGTCGGTGAACCCCTCCGGCAGCACTCCGCTGCTGGGGGCCACCATTGCCGTGGGTGAGTACTTCAAGCGTGACGGGGCGCAGGGGCCCTGGTCGGACACGGACAGCAAGGGCCAGACGCGTCAGCTGAGCTGCCGTCGCTCCTATCACATCCTGATGACCGACGGTCAGTACAACGACCAGGACAACACGCAGATCGACCGGATCCCCGGCATGAGCAATGCCGACAATGAGCTGGGTCCGGTGATTCCGGCATCGGGCAAGAATCGTGCCTTCCGTTACGATCCGAATGACCCGAACAACCGGCTCTATCGCAGCGCCACGGGGCGCACGCTGGCCGACGTGGCCATGTATTACTGGAACCGGGACCTGATGCCCAATCTGGCGAACAACGTTCCGGTGGATGCCGACAATCCGTCGTTCTGGCAGAACGTGACGATGTACACGCTGAGCTTTGGCGCGGACGGCAAGCTGCCGGCCTCGACGCCTGAGTCGCAGGCCAGCACGCTGCAGGACATCGTTTCGGGCAGGCGGTCGTGGCCCGCCGTCGTGAGGAAGGATTCGGATGAGGCGGTGGACGACCTGTGGCATGCCGCAGTCAATGGCCGGGGGCGCTATCTGAACGTCAAGAACAGTACGGAGTTTCTGGCGTCGATGCGCCAGATCCTGGCCGAGATCGTCAACCGTTCGGGTTCGACCGCCGGGGTTTCGGTCAGCAACCGGGCACTGCAGACCAGCAACCAGAAGTTCGTGCCGTCGTTCATGACGCGTGACCGGACGGGCAACCTGCAGGCCTTCGCACTGGGCGTGGACGGTCGGGAAGGCAATCTGCAGTGGAGTGCGGCCGAGAAGATGTCGCACTGGAGCCGTCGTCATGCCATTGTCGGCAACGGCAGCACCACGGGTGTGCGTGCGAGCAACTTCTTCTGGAGTGCGGAGCGCAACGATGAGCTGCCGCAGACGCTGAAGCAGGCGTTGCTGGATGTCGGCGGTGCGCCTGGCCAGGGGGCGCAGCGTGAGGTCTGGGGGCGGCAGCTGGTGGCCTACCTGCTGGGTGACGGCAACTACGAGACCACGCTGTTCCGGCCTCGCCGCAACGTGCTGGGCCAGATCGTCAACTCTGCACCGGTCTTCATCGGCGCCGCCACCAACCAGGGCTATGCGAGCCTGCCGGAGCGCGTGGGCAGCGGGGGCCAGACGGTGGATTCCGGGGCCCGTTCCTACCGTGCCTATCTGAAGGAGCAGAAGGGCGCTGCGTCGCGTCAGAAGCTGGTGATGGTGGGTTCCAATGAGGGCTTCGTGCATGCCTTCCGCGCCAGTGACGGGGTGGAGAGCTTTGCCTATGCGCCGAACGTGGTGATGAAGGAGATGGCCCGGCTGGCCAATCGGAGCAATCAGGAGCAGCGCTTCCTGATGGATGGTCCGCTGGTGGAGGCCGACGCACACCTGGACGGCAAGTGGCAGAACGTGGTGGTGGGTACGACCGGGGCCGGCCCGAAGGCGGTGTTTGCGCTGAACATGACGCGCACCGCTGATGCTGATCTCGGAACGAAGACGCTGATGTGGGAGCTGGACGAGAGCCATGCGGCCGAGCTGGGCCATGTGCTGGCGGCACCCGAGGTGGGGATGCTGCGTGACGGCACGTGGGTGGCCATCTTCGGCAACGGGTACGAGAGCAAGTCCCGTCGTGCCCAGCTCTTCGTGGTGGATCTGGCAACCGGCAAGGTGCTGAAGACGCTGGATACAGGGCGCGGCTCGATGGCCGAACCCAACGGTCTGGGCGGGATCAAGCTGCTGCGTGACGGCAACCAGGTGATCACCGCCGCCTATGCTGGTGACCTGCATGGCAACGTCTGGAAGTTCGACCTGGCTTCGGAGCGGGCTGCCGAATGGAAGGTGTCGCTGGGCGGTCGCCCGCTGTTCACCACGGCCGACCGGCGGCCGGTGACGGCAGCGCCCGCACTGGTGCCCCATCCGCGTGGCGGCACGATGGTGCTGATCGGCACCGGCAAGCTCTTCGAGACGGGCGACGAGAAGTCCCGGGCGCTAGAGTCCTACTATGGCCTGTGGGACAACGGCACGCTGGTGCAGAAGCAGGCGCAGGCCGGCGGGACCGTGCAGGCTGCGGGCTGGCAGTGGCGTGAAGGCGAGCCGATTGCGTTGACGACGCTGGTGCGCCGCAACCAGACGCTCACCCAGAACGGCAAGCTGGCCTACGAGACCGATCCCACCAAGGTGCTGAACTGGGCCACGCACCGGGGCTGGCAGATCCCGCTGAACATGATGAGCAACCGCGGGCTGCGGACCATCGCGCCGCCGCAGATGGTCTCGGGCATGGCGCTGTTCGAGGCGATGACGCCGGTGGTGGAAGTGGACTACGTCAGCAACCCCTGTGCGGAGCTGGTGAACGTGCCGGGCTTCAGTACCTTCGTCGAACCGATCACGGGCGGCATGGCCACCAAGCAGATCATCGATACGAACAATGACGGCAAGATCGACAGCCGCGACATGGTCGTGTCGAGCTGGGGGGTGGACAACTGGACGGGGCGTTCGGCGGTGCTGAACGAGGAACCGGCCAAGCCGTGCGCCGATGCCAACTGCACGCAGGCGCCGCGGCCGGGGCTGTGCCCGGAAGGCACGCTGACCAGCGTGGCACTGACGGCCGACAGTCGGCAGGTGCTGTGCGTGAGCATTCCCGGGCCGAACCGCTGGTGGTGGCGCGAGCTGGCCGTGCCTGACGTGACCTACAACGCCGGGGCCACGCCGACAGCCGCACCGACGGGCACGGTGCCAAGCGCAGCCAAGGGGGGCAGCCCGCGTCCCTGATCAGGGCTGCCGGTTGGTGAAGGTGTCGCAGCGCTGTACCGAGCCGGTTTCGTTGCCGATGCGGAACCAGGCCTGGCGCTGCTGCGAGCTGCCGTGGGTGAAGCTTTCCTGGTTGACAGAGCTGCCGGCGCGACGCTGGAGGGTATCGTCGCCCACGGCTGCGGCGGCATTGATGGCTTCGGCAATGTCACCGGCATCGAACCAGCGGCGTGCCTGCTGCGAATGGTTGGCCCAGATGCCGGCATAGCAGTCGGCCTGCAGCTCCAGTCGGACCGACAGGGCGTTGTAGCTGCGCTGGTCCATGCGTCTGCGGGCTTCTTCCACCTGCTGCAGCGTGCCGGTGAGGTTCTGCACGTGGTGGCCCACCTCGTGGGCGATGACATAGGCCTGAGCCGTGTCGCCGGCTGCGCCCAGCTGGTCCTGCAGCACTCGATAGAAGGCCAGGTCGATGTAGATCTTGCGGTCGCTCGGGCAGTAGAAGGGGCCCGCTCCGGTGACGCCCACGCCGCAGGCCGTCTGGGTACGGCCGGAAAACAGCACGAGACCCGGCGGTGTGTAGCGGGCGCCGTTGGCCGCAAAGACTTTCGTCCAGACATCCTCGGTGCTGGCCAGCACCACGGAGACGAAGCGCTTGCCAACGTCGTCCTGCCCGCTCACCTGCTGGGACTGGGTGATGGTGGGGGCCAGCGACTGCCCGGTGCCGATGTCTCCGCCGGCCAGCAGCCCCAATAAAGTAAGGGGGTTGATTCCCAACAGCCAGCCGCCGATGAGGATGACGGCGACCGTGCCAAGGCTGAGGCGGCCACCCCCCACGCTGAAGGGCAGGCCGCCGCCACCGCTCTGTCCGCGGCGATCCTCGATGTTGCTGCTTTCGCGTTCGTTCTCCCAGCGCATGGTCGATTCTGTGCAGTTTCGTCCGGGCGATGATAATCGGGATGCGATGTTGCAACTGGTTGCGTAAGTTGCCAAACATCACGATTTGTTCTGTAATGCAGGCCAATAGGGGCGGTGCAAGATGCCGTCCATGGCTTACAGGGGGTCCGCATGGCTATTGGGTTTCATTCGGCATGACGATTCGCTGCGACCGGATCTGCCTGCGGGATGGGGGCAGGGACATCCTGCGCGCACTGTCGCTGGACATTCCTTTCGGTGGCCCGCTGTCCATCGTGGGGCCTGCCGGAGCGGGCAAGTCGGTGCTGTTTCGGGTGCTGGCCGGGCAGCTGCGGCCCTATGCTGGTCGCCTGCAGGTCCATGGCCGCGAGGTGGCGCTTGATGGCAGCCGCAACAGCCAGGTGGCGCTGGTGGATGCACGCAGCACCAACTATCCAGGCTTCACGGTCTGGGAGAACATCGCGGTACCGCTGCGCATGGCGCGCAGCAAGTTGCTGGAAGAACAGGTCATCACGCTGGCCCATGCCGTGGGGCTGGGCGACTGTCTGTCGCTGATGCCGGCCGATCTGTCGCTGGTGGGTCAGCGTCGGCTGGCGCTGGCGCGCGCCCTGGCCGGCCGGCCGGCACTGCTCCTGCTGGATGATCCGCTGGCGGGGCTGCCGGATGTCGAGGCTATCCACATGCTGGAGGACCTGCCCTTCATCTGCACCACGGCGTGGCGGCAGGGCATGGCGGTGGCGGTGGCTACTCGCAGCAGCCAGGTCGCCCTGGCCCTGGGCGGTGCCACGGCCGTGGTGGCGCAGGGACGCCTGCAGCAGCAGGAGGTCCGGGCCATCGACGTCCTGCTGCACCCGGTATCGTTGAACGTGGCGCGGGTCTTCGGAGATCCGCCGATCAACCTGCTGCGGGCCATGCTGATGGACCATTCGGTGCAGATCGAGCAGGGGCCGGGCATGGCCCTGATGGCACCGCTCAATGTCGAGGACCCGGCGCTCCTGGTGGGGATTCGGCCCGAGGACCTGCGGCTGGCAGGTACGGCCGGCGACCTGGCCTTTCCGGCGCGTGTCGAGCGGGTGGAATGTGGTCTTGCGGGTACACGCATCGAATGTCGGGCCCGGGTGGGCGCGCTGACGACCCTGGTGCCGTCGCTGCTACGTCCGGCGCTGGGCGAGACAGTGGTGCTGTACGCCGATCCGGGCGCCCTCTACTTGTTCGACGGGGCCGGTGCCCTGGTGCAGCAGGTGGAGCGGGCCGCCGAACGGGCGCGACGCAGGCCCCAGGTCGTGCCGGTCCCGCCCGACATGCCGGTCTCCGAGGCTGCGCCGACGATTTTCGCGCTGCGATGAAGGCGAGGAGGGCATAGCGCCAATGGCTTTTCTTCGGGTTTCTTCGCTGGATGTCAACGCCTCCCGCCGGCCTGGCTGGCTGGGGGGGCGGTCAGGGCCGTCGCTGGCCGACATCGACCTGATGCTGGAGGAGGGCAGCCTGTGCACGGTGTTCGGACCTGCCGGCGCCGGCAAGTCGCTGCTGCTGCAGACGCTGGCGGGCCTGCACCGGCCGCGCCGTGGCCAGGTGGTGCTGGATGGCGTGGATGTGACCCGCC
>ERZ772946.185-NODE-185-length-29176-cov-7.38491_pt1 | contig 29176 bp, 21 predicted proteins | sample MGYA00511680_ERZ772946 | MGnify/ENA primary metagenome ERZ772946 (study PRJEB29015, sample SAMEA2737918) | human oral metagenome | biome: human oral; feature: human-associated habitat; material: dental | place: China | collected 2016 ... | reverse complement strand
GGACAAGGCGACCAACTCGCCACATTCTCCCGCCTGGCTGGAGGGTGGCGAAGGCCAGCCGTCCGCCCAGACCACCGAGCAGCCGGCCTACCCGGCCGCCGGCCACACGTCGGCAACCGAGCCCGCCGACACCATCACCCGTCGCGCCGATCGCAGCGTCGCGCCGCTGTCGCTGATGCAGCAGCGGCTCTACTTCCTGGAGTCGATCAATCCCGGCACCCCGGTCTACAACACGCCGTCGGCCCACCGCCTCACCGGCAAGCTGAACGAATACGCCTTCCAGCGTGCGTTCAACCAGCTGATGCAGCGCCAGCCGATCCTTCGCACCATCATAGACACCGATGCCCAGGGCATGCCCGAGCAGCGCGTGATGGACAACCTGCAGGTCTCGCTCTTCCCAGCCATGGACCTCAGCAAGCTTCAGGGTCAGGACCAGGAAGCGGCACTGCGCCATGCCATCGATTCACTGGCCCAGGAACCGATTCCGCTGCATGGCGCGCCGCTCTTCCGTACCCGCATGTTCCGGCTGGCCGACGAGCAGCACGTCTGGTTCTTCATGCCGCATCACATCATCTGGGACGGCTGGTCCTTCGACCTGCTCTATCAGGAAATGGCAGCCCTGTATGCGCACCAGATGGAAAAACCCGGCGCAGCCGATCCGCTGCCGCCGCTGGCCATCGATTACGGCGATTTCGCCGGCTGGCACCACCAGTTCCTGAAGAGCGACACGCTGCAGAAACAGGTCGACCACTGGCTGTCGATCATCGATCCGAAACTGCCGCCCCTGGACATTCCGGCCGACCGTAAGCGCCCGGCCCGCATGAGCGGCCTGGGCAGCACCGAATGGCTGTACCTGCCCGAACCCCTGGTGGCTCGGCTGCGCGAGCACGCCCGCCAGCAGCACACCACGCCATTCATGACGCTGCTGGCCGTCTGGGCGCTGCTGCTGCACGGTCTGTCGCGCCAGCCCACGCTGCGCATCGGCACCCCCGTGCGTGGCCGCGAGCTGCCCGAGCTGGAACAGGTGATGGGCTTCTTCGTCAACGCCCTGCCGCTCACCTTCCATTTCGGCAACGATCAGGCTTCGGATCGTGCACCGGCCCACGCCAGCCCGGCCAGCGCCACACCTGCCGGCATGGCCGTCGGCGCCGGTACCCATAAGCACACCCCGCACACCATCAGTCAGCTGCTCGAACAGGTCCGCCAGACCGTCGTGACCGCCTTCGGCAACAGCGACGTGCCGGCCGACCGCATCCTGCAGGCCATGGGCCCGTCCCGCGACGAGTCCCGTCCCCCGCTCTGGCAGGCCTTCTTCTCGTTCCAGGAAGCCACGGCGCGCCAGCTGCAATGGGGCAACCTGCACGACAAGCCGTTGTACGTGCTTCAGCCTGGCACCGCCGAGGACCTGGGCCTGTGGTTCCTGGCCAATGGCAACCACCTGGTGGGCGGTCTGCAGTACAACACCGACATCTTCGACGCGCTGCGCGTGCGCCAGATCGCCGAGGCCTACCAGCTGCTGCTGACCCGCTGGCTGGACAGCACGCCCGGTACCCCGCTGGCCGACATGCTCACGCATATTCCGACCGCCGTGCTCTGTGGGGTCGACCATCCGCTCAGCGCCCTGCCGGTCGCACCGCAGGCAGCTTCCGCCCGGCCTTCGTCAGCCGTACCGGCGCACCAGCCCAACTTCGGCGAGGAGATCGGCGTCGAAAAGGAAGGTGCCCGCACGGTCCCTTCTGGAACCGGCCCTGCCCGCGACGGAATCGGCACTGAGCACGCAGCCGCGCGTGAAGTGACAGCAGACGCTCCTTCCAGGGCCTCGGCAGAATCCGACACGCCGACAGCCATGCCCACGGCCGCTGCTGCATCTTCCGCCGCGCAAGGTGCCGGCGTGCAGGCCCAAGCAGCCCCGTCATCCGACGCTGCCGAACTTGGCGTGGCCACGGCCGAAGCGCCCCTGCCCACCGATGATGCGGGCTCGATGGAAGCCACGCTGACCGGCGTCTGGGCGGCGCTGCTGGGCACCGACGACATCCGGCCCGATGACAACTTCTTCGACCTGGGTGGCCACTCGATGCTGGTGATGCAGGCCATCGCCCGCATGGAAGTGCTCACCGGCCGTCGTGTCAACCCGCGCCGCTTCGTCTTCGAGACGTTGGCCCAGGTGGCCCACGCCTATGAAGAGGCCCAGTCCGGACCCGCGCCCCAGGAGAACGCCACCAGCAAGAAGGGCGGCCTGATGGCCCGCATGCTGGGAGGTCTTCGCAAACTGCACTGACCCGACACCGCAACAGCGCCCCGGAAGGCGCCCGGCAGGGGCGGTCCGACGAACATGTCGGATCGCCCCCTTTTCCTTTCCTGCCCCCATCACCCCGGATGGGCAGGACAGATGGCCGGAAATCCGCAGGTTGGAAAGATCATGCCGACTCAGGCACCCCACCCATCGGCTAAGATGACATCCATCATCCCATACCCACCAGGAGACCCATCCGACATGTTGACCGTCATCAGCAGCGCTGCCGACATCGACGGCGCCCAGAAAACCCTCGTCCATCAGCTGCAGACCGCGCTGCCCCAGCGGATTGCCTGCACCGTCGGCGGCGCCGGCGGCGGCTTCGAGGCCGATGTGGCCTACGACGACACGCTGGGCCTCTGGTTCGCCGGCCAGTCGCAGGACACCAAGCACTTCAACGGCTTCGGCACCGACACGCCGGTGGCCGGCAAGAAAGTCTCGCTGGCCGCGGAGATCAACTTTCCCACCCAGGGCATCAGCCGCGCCATTTCCGGTGTCTTCGCCCAGGATGAAAACGGCCGCATCGCCGTGCTGCATCGTGGCAAGATCCGCGGCGGCAAGGCCATCTTCTTCCAGCATTACCAGGGTGAGCGTGTGGAAGCCGACGACGGCGGCAAGCCGGACACCTTCGCGCTCATCGGCTGGTTGGACGACCCCGCCTTCGCCCGACGCATGAATGACTTCGTGCGCGAGATCCTGCGCATCAAGGCCGCCGCAAAATAGGTAGGGAGACGGATCCCGGCAAGAAGGCAGCCGAACGCACGGCGGTAAACTCGAAGGACCCGTCCAGACCTATTCCAGGAACCACCATGCCGGAAGCGAACCTCCCCGTCGTCGACTGCTGGCGCATCGACCTTGATGCGCCCCGTCCCCCCGAATCCGACCACTGGATCGCCGCTCCCGAGCACACCCGCGCCGAGCGCTTCCGCTTCGAGCACCTGCAACGCCGCTACCGCGCCACCCGCGCCGGCCTTCGCACCCTTCTGGCGCGCGAACTGCACACCTCACCCGCCGACGTGCGCTTCGTACGCAGCCCGAGGGGCAAGCCCAGCCTGGACCCCATCCACCAGAGTACCCTGCACTTCAACCTCACCCACAGCGAACACGTCGCCTGGGTGGCACTGGGCCCCCAGGAACTCGGCATCGACCTGGAAGTGCTGGGACGCGCAGTAAAAACGCTCGACTCCCTGGTCCACCGCATCACCACCCCCGACGAGCTCGCCCGGCTGCTGGCCATGCCCGAAGCCCTGCAGGAGCTGGCCTTCCTGCTGATGTGGACCCGCAAGGAATCCACACTGAAGGCCTGGGGCGAGGGCATCAGCAGCATGGGCTCACTCAATACCCTGGACAGCCAGCTGCCCGACGTGGAAACGCTCATCGCCTTCCTGCAGCAGCAGCATCCCGACCGGCTGGGCCCAGCCATGGCGGCCCACAAGCTCGCCGCCCCGCCACGCCAGCCGGGTGACTTCTCCGGCCGCGAGTACCACGGCCCCCACCCGATTCCACCGGCGCTCCTCACCGATCACCCGGAAGCGCACCAGCTTCCACAGGTCCTCATCCATTACCCGGACGTGCGCCTGCCCACCGCCGAGGGCGAACGCCCACCGCTGTACGCCACCACCCTCGACCTGGGTTCCGAACTGATCACGGTTTCATCGCCCACCCCCTTTCGTGCCAGAATCCATCGTTTTTCCTACTGAAGGCGCGCACCCAGGCCCGCATACCGACTTCGGCCCGTCGCCCGATCCTGTCTGCCCATGTCCACCCTGCACCTCCAGGACGTACACCTCACGCGCGGCAACATAGCCGTCTTTGCGGGCCTGCAGCTAGAACTGACCGAGAACCGCATCGGCCTCATCGGCAACAACGGTGCCGGCAAGACCAGCCTGCTGCGCCTGCTGTGCGGCCTGGAAGCCCCCGACCAGGGCAGCATCCATATCGATGGTATGGACATCCATCAGCGCGAGGGGCGTCTGAAGCGCAGCCAGCGCATCGGCATGATGTTCCAGAACCCTGACGACCAGATCATCTTCCCCACCGTGGAAGAAGAGCTGGCCCTGGGCTTGCCCGGCCTGAAGAAACGCGAGGCCCTGCAGAAGGCCCGTGAGTTCCTGGCGCAACGCGGTCTCTCCGACTGGGCGCAACGCGCCATCTCGGCACTGAGCCAGGGCCAGCGCCAGCACGTCTGCTGGCTGACACTGCTGCTGGCCGGCCCCGCCACTCTGCTGCTGGACGAGCCCTATGCCAGCCTGGACCTGCCCGGCCAGGCCCGCCTGGCCCATGACCTGGACCAGACCGACCGCCAGCTCATCGTCTCCACCCACCTGCTGGACCACGTGCGCACCTACCCGCGCGTGCTGTGGCTGGACCAGGGCCAGATCCGTGCCGACGGCAATGGCCCGGACGTCTGCGCAGCCTACGAAGCGCACGTGCGCCAGCTCATCGCTGAAGCCGCTCACCCTGCGAAAACCCCTCACCTCGCGGAAGGCTCCCGCTCCACTGAAACCGCTCATCCCGCCCAGAGCACGGCGCCTCATCATGGGTAGCCTCTACAGCGACATCCCCAGCTGGCTGCACCGTGTACCAGCCGGCCTCAAGCTGGCCCTGCTGGTACTGCTGGGCCTGGTGCTCTTCTGGGTGAAGGACCCGCTGATCCTGGGCATCATCGCGGGCCTGGCGCTGGCCCTGTGGCTGAGTCTGGGCCGCGCCACCCGTCCGGCCCGACGCCTGATGTTCTCGGTGCTGGTGGCCGCTGGCCTGGTGGCGCTCTTTCAGCTCTGGATGGGTCGCCCGGACCTGGCCTGGTCAGCCACCGTGCGGCTGGCCTGCACCTGCAGCCTGGGGGCAGTGCTTACCGTCACCACCCGTCCCGCCGCGCTGCTGGACGTGCTGGAATGGCTGCTACAGCCGCTTCGCCTGGTGGGCCTGTCGCCCGAACGCCTGGCCCTGCAGCTGGGCCTGATGCTGCGCTTCATCGAGCACTTCTTCGTGCAATGGAAGAAGCTCGACGACGCCTGGCGCCTGCGCACCGGTCGGCCCGGCGGCTGGCGTCTCATCGCCCCCCTCACCATCCAGATGCTGCAGACCACCCGCCGCGTGGCCGATGCGCTGTTTGCGCGACTGGGTGACTGAAGCCAGCGCCCACCACGGCAGATTCCGTCCACCACGACCCGACCCCATTCGATCCCATCATGGACCAGCACATCAACTACATCACCCTTGGCGTTGCGGACGTTGGCCGATCACGCCGTTTCTACCAGGAAGTCTTCGGCTGGCAGGAAAGCGCCGAAAGCAACGAGCACATTGCGTTCTTCCAGACGGGCGGTGCGCTGATACTGGCACTGTTCCAGCGTGATGCGCTGGCCAAGGATGCCTGCCATGACAGCCCTGTCACGATGCCGGGCGGCTTTCCCGGCTTTTCGATGGCTCACAACCTAGCTACCACCGCCGAGGTCGATGCGCTCTTTGCTCGCTTTCGCGACCACGGCGTCACCATCGTCAAACCGCCACAGAAAGTGTTCTGGGGCGGCTACAGCGGCTATATCGCGGACCCGGACGGCTTCCTGTGGGAAATCGCCCACAATCCGTTCCTGCAGAAACTGCGCGGCTGACGGTCACAGGCCGTGGGCTTTCCACCAGGACCGCCAGCCCCTGTCTCATACCACCACCTGCGCGATCAGCATCGCCACCACCGTGGCCACCCCCACGCCAATCAGGCCAGGCACCATGAAGCTGTGGTTCAGGATGTACTTGCCGATGTGCGTGGTGCCGGTACGGTCGAAGTTGATCGTCGCCAGGTCACTCGGGTAGAAGCAGAAGAAGAAGTACGCATAGCTGGCCGGCACCGAGCCTAGCAGTGTGGCTGGAGAAAGCCCCAGCGCAAAGCCCAGCGGCAGCATCACCGTCAGCGTGGCCGCCTGAGACTTCAGGAAGGCCGAGAAGGCGAACATGGCCAGTGCGAAGGTCCACGGATGGCGTTCCACCTCGGCCTTGAGCAGGTCAGTGATGTAGCCCTTGTTGCCCGAGATGACGGTATCGCTCATCCAGGCAATACCCATGATCATCACCACCGCGATCATACCGGCATTGAAGACCTTGGAATCCGAGATGGCCTTGGGCTTGACGCCGGTGAAGAACAGGATGAGCGCGCCGGCCGCCAGCATGACGAACTGGATCACCGGCACCATCGTTAGCGGCTGTCCCTTGGCATCCAGCGGCAGCAGCGGCTGCGCCACCGAAGCCAGGCAGACGATGGCCACGATGCCCAACAGGAAGATCGTCAGCGCACTGCGCGCCTGCGAACTCACGGCCTCGCCCAGCACCGAATGGCTGCCCCCCTCGATGTACTCGCGCATCTTGGGATCCTGCATCCTGGCCTGGAAATCCGGATCGTCGGCCAGATCCTTGCCTCGCTTCAGGCTCCAGGTAGCGGCCACCAGCATGCCGATGATGCACGAAGGCACGGTCACGCACAGGACCTGGGGCACCGAAATGGCCACATGGTGGGTGGCGGCGATGGCCACTACCGTGGCCAGTGCGGCCGATACCGGGCTGGCGGTAATGCCCATCTGGCTGGCTACCGAGGCAATCGCCATCGGGCGCTCGGGACGGATCCCCTTGGAATACGCCACGTCATAGATCACCGGCAGGAGCGGATAGACCGCATGGCCGGTCCCCACCAGCATCGTCAGGGAGAATGTGCAGATCGGCGCCAGGTAGGTGACCCGCTCAGGATGACGGCGCAACAGCTTTTCGGCCAGCCGCACGATCAGGTTCAGCGCCCCGGTGGCTTCCAGCGTGGCCGAGGTCGTGACCACCGCAATGATGATCAGGATGACATCGATGGGCGGCTTGCCGGGCGCCACGCCGAACAGGAAGGCCAGCAGCGTGATGCCCAGCCCGCCCAGCAGGCCCAGTGCCACCCCACCGAAGCGGATGCCGAAATAGATGATGACCAGCAACAGCAGCAGCTGTGCCCAGAATGGATGGATGCCTATCTGTTGCATCAATGTACTCAACATGATCGCTCCTCTTCGGGGTATCGGTTGCCGCCCCGTTATATGACATAAATTGACAATCCGATTCTATACCGATGGTAGCCCGGAAGCCGGACAGTCCCTGTTCATTTCGCAGTCGAACCATCGGTCGTCCCGCGCACGCTCCTTTGAATGCAGACGATGCCTGGCCAGGCAGGCAAACTGACTGTCGGGCGGACCGTTGCCGACGGACAATGCCGCAGGCGTACCCGAAAGCCCGCCAGCGTGAAGCGCCCCATGCGGCCCCATCCGGCAAAACCCTGATTCCCGAAGGCCGCACCAGCCACCGTAGAATGACACCCATTCCAGACAGCACAGACCCGAGGGAGTCCGCCGGACCCGTACAGTCGGCATCTGTGCTCCATTCCTTTTCTGACAGACATCTCCTCATTCATGGACCGAACCCTGTCGCGCCAGAGTGCGCAGCACATCTCGCAAGTTGCCCTCTTTGCCGCCCTGCTGGCGGTACTGGGCCTCATTCCCAAGATCGACCTGCCCTTCGGCGTCCCCATCACCGCCCAGTCGCTGGGCATCATGCTGGCCGGCGCCCTGCTGGGCCCCTGGCGCGGCTTCCAGGCAGTGCTGCTGTTCGTCGTGGCTGCAGCACTGGGCCTGCCGGTGCTTTCCGGTGGCCGGGGTGGCCTGGCCCCGTTCATGGCGCCGTCAGCCGGCTACCTGTACGGCTATGCACCGGCAGCCTTCGTCATCGGCTGGATGATGCTGATGCTGCCACGTGCCCGCACCGCCGGACGGATGGCTGCCAACGCCTTCATCGCCTCCATGGCCGGCGGGCTCGTATTCCTGCACCTCACGGGCATCATCGGCCTGACCATCTTCGCCGACATGACCTTCGACAAGGCCTTCCTGGCTGACATGGCCTTCGTGCCCGGCGACACCATCAAGGCGCTGCTGTGCGCCCTCATCGTCCACACCGTCGCGCGCGCCCTGCCCGACTGGCCCTTCCCGGGCAGCGAAAGCCGCACCGCACACCGTTGAACAAAGCCCTCCCCGCCGATCCTGCCGATCTGGTCCATGGCCCGCTGCTGCGCTGGGCCCGTGAACATCCCGATTGGCCGGCCATCATCCAGGATGCCCATGGCAGCCATGCCCGGCAGCTGGATTTCGGCCAGCTTCTGGCGGCCGTCAAAGAACGGGGCGCGGCGCCCACCGGCCGCCCCCTCGGCAACAACGTGCTGCTCACCAGCACCGCCGATCCGCTGGCATTGCTGATCGATTTCCAGGCCGTCATCCGCACCGGGCGCTGCGCGGCCGTGGCCGACCCGGACTGGCCCACCGAGGTCCATGCCCGCATGGAGGCAGCACTGCGCGACATGGGCGACCAGTCCCCGGCCCCTAGCCCGCCCCCCACGCCGGAAACGCCCTTCTACATCGGCTTCACCTCTGGTAGCACGGGGCTGCCCAAGGGCTTCCGGCGCCACCATCGCTCATGGGCGGAGACCTTCCGCATCACCCTGGAGACCTTCGGGCCGGTGGCCGGCGGTCGCGTGCTGGCCCCGGGGCGGATGTCGCACTCACTCTTCCTGTTCGGCGCACTGCTGGGGCTCTGGAGCGGCGGCGGCACCTCGGTGCAGAGCCGCTTCTCGGCCGGGCGAACCCTGGCCACGCTGGCCGACGGCAGCTGTCCGGTCATGGTCAGCGTGCCCAGCCAGCTCCTGATGCTGCTGACGGCCGCACGCCGGCGTCGGATCAGCCCCATCCTGCAGCTGAAGCTGCTGCTGATCAGCGGCGCACGCTGGGCCCACGAGAACACCGCGCTGCTTCAGGCACTGTTTCCACAGGCACGCATCATCACCTTCTATGGCGCCTCGGAAACCAGCTATGTCAGCTGGATGCAGGCCACACCCAACGCCCCGCCCCAGGCGGTCGGCCGCCCCTTCGGCAACGTGCAGGTCCACGTCGGGGCGGCTGACACGCTGCCTCCGGCATCCGGCTCCGGCAACGGCCTCCATGGAACAGGCAGTTCCACGCCACTCCCACCACCCGCAGCTCCAGCCACCGTTTCGCCCCGGTTTTCGCCCTCCTCGTCACCCGCCGGTTTGCCCTCATCTTCCACCCCATCGCCTGCTTCGTTCCCCACCTCGTCCACCCCCTCCGGCAAGGCATCGCCCCCCACACAGGAAGATCACGCAGATCCCTCAAGTCGCCCCCAGCCCGGCCTCATCTGGATCCGCAGCCCCATGCTGTTCATCGACTACGTGAACGGCCAGGACGCCACGGCAGCCCGCCGCGTGGGCGAATGGCTGACCGTGCGCGACATCGGGTGGCAGGATGCCCAGGGCAACCTGTATCTGGTGGGGCGCGAGAACCGCATGATCGTCACCCAGGCCCGGAACCTGTTCCCCGAAGAGGTCGAGGCCCGTCTGATGGCCCATCCGGACATCTCCCAGGCCGCGGTGCTGGGTCTGCCCGATCCGCAGCGCGGTCAGGTGGTGCATGCAGTGCTGATGCGTCCATCCGATGACGGCAGCCACGCCCCCTCCATGACCGGCAGCGCCGAGGTCGAAGCACCGGCACTCGTGCCCATGACGCCTGCTCCCGCCGACCTGGTGGCCTGGTGCCAGCAGGCACTGGAGTCCTACAAGGTTCCCCGCCACTGGTGGCGCTGGCAAGGCGACTGGCCGATGACCGCCAGCGGCAAGACCGATCTGACCGCCATCCGCCATGCGCTGGAAGGCGCCACCCGGATTCGCCCCTGATGCAGTCCTCTCTGTCCGTTCCGCTCCTTGCCGGGTGCCGCACCCCAGTCGCACCGCGTCATGGCGCGCTGCGCCATCACACGCCACACACGCTGGCCGCCCCCCTGGTGCAGCATCTGCTGCAAACAGTCGGGCTGCCGCCGGAAGCAGTGGACACCCTGATCCTGGGCAACGCACTGGGTGCCGGTGGCAACCCTGCACGCATGACGGCACTGGCAGCCAACCTATCACAACGCTGCGCCACCTTCTCGGTCGACACCCAGTGCTGCTCGGGACTGGACGCGATCAACCTGGCGGCAGTGCGCATCCTGTCGGGTCAGTCCGACGTCGTCATCGCCGGTGGCGCCGAAGCCTGGACCCGATCCCCCATCCGCCAGCACCGGCCCATGGACGCCACCCAGGCCGCCATTCCCTACGAACGCCCCGCCTTCACCCCGTGGCCGAAACGTGATCCCGATCCACTGCAGGCCGCTGCCGACTACGCCGCCCGCTACGGATTCACACGCCACCAGCAGGATGCATACGCCCGCGACAGCCACGCCCGCGCTGTCCGTGCCACGGCAGTACGCCCCGCCCGCACGCCATCCGCCATCCTGCCCCTGGAAGGTCTGGTGCACGATGCCTATCCCCGGCTGCTGACCGAGCGCCAGGCATCGCGAATGCCGGTAGCGGCACGTCCCGTCCGTCCACGATCAGACAAAATTTTCCTTCCGGGCTCCCCATCCGACATGGCTGTCACCGAAGACATCCGCTCCGCGTCAGACCTGTCGATGCCGGGCTCATCATTTCTCAACACCACCGCTGTACCAACCGATACCCACAGCCCGGCAGCATCCGAACCTGACTGTGCCCTCAGCCGTCTGGCCATCTCCCCGCAAGCCGATGGCGCCGCGCTCGTGCTCATGGCGTCGGCGGAATTCTGCGCCCGGCGCGGCATCACGCCCGCCAGCCATTGGCTCGGCGGGCTCAGCCTGGGCACTGACCCCGAGAACCCGCTGGCCGGCGCGCTGGCCGCCGCGGAGGCCCTATTGCAACGCCATCGGCTGTCCCCCGACGCTCTGCACGCCGTCGAACTGCACGACGCCTTTGCCGTACAGGGTCTGGCCTTCCAGCAGGCCCTGCAATCCCAAGGGCTGGACCCTGCGCGCCTCAACACCTGGGGTGGCGGACTAGCACGCGGCCACCCCATCGGCGCCTCGGGCGCCATTGCGCTGGTAGAGCTGCTGGCCCGACTGCATTCAACCGGTGTCGCCCCTTGCACCGCCTCGACGACATCGGCCACGTCAGAGAGCTCAGCGATTCCGACCGCGTCATCCGCTTCAACCCATCCGGTCTGTCCAGACATGCCGGGCACGGAGGCTACCGCCATGCCCCGCCATCCACGGCTAGGCCTGGCCTGCATCGCCGGCGTGGGTGGCCTGGGCAGCGCGGCGCTGGTAGCGGCTCATCGGTAGCAAGTGCGGTCGGCAGACCTAGAACGCGTTCGGGTAGCCCTCGCCAGCCGCTCATCTATCCGGCCCATGCCGTCCATCCGTTCGATGGATGGCGACTTCTCGACTTCAGGCGCACAGTGAGCGAACCCCGCTCCATCCTCTTCACAGTGTCTGTCGCCATGAAAACGCCTGCCGCCTGCAACCACTCTCCCCTGTACGCCGCCCTGCTGGCCGTCTTCTCACTGGGGCTGTCCGCCGCATCGCTGACCTCGCCGCATTCCGCGGCTGCCGCCGAGCCCAGGGCGGCCAAGATGGTGGAAATGAAATCTGCCGATGCCGGTACCAGCCAGCTCTTCTTCGACGAGGCTGGCCGACCAATCCGCGAGATCGACGCCACCGGCGCCCACCTGGAAATCCAGTACGACAAGCAGGGCCGCATGATCGAAAAGCGCCTGTCCGATAAGCAGGGGTTTTCTGAAACCACGACCTACCACTACCAGAACAATCAGCTGGTCAAGGTCGAATCGCCATCCATGACCGAGCGGATGGAATACGATGCCCACGGCCGGCTGATTGCCCGTACGGCCGAGATCCATCCGGTTGATTCGGGCAAGAACCAGATTTTCGTCACCCGATTCCAGTACGATCCGTCCAACAGCAGCCGGGATGCGCGTCCCACCGGAATCATGCTGCCCAACGGGGCTGCGCTGCGTGTCAAAGCCTATTCGGATGGGGCCTTTGACGTACATGCCGCCAACTTCCAGCTTCCCGCAGGGCTCGATGGTCCCCTGTACTCCAACAGCGGCAGCGGCAAGAGCGGCCCGCAGCGTGTCGCCATGCTTGCCAGCGGTTTGATGGACCTGCTCTCTTTCGATCCTCGCGGACATGTGACCGGAGGTGCGACGGCCATTCTTGCAAGCCCCCCCTCATTCGACAGCATCCTGAACCAGACTCGCGTTCGCTACGATGAGAACGGACGCTGGCGCCTGTACGATACCCTGCTGCAGCGCCAATTCCCGGAATACGACGAGCAGGGGCGTCTGATGCGGGTCAAATGGCAATCCCCCGACAAAAAGGAACTTGTCGAGCGGCTGCGCATCGGAGCAGCCACCATCGGCGAAAGTCAGTGGCAATACCGCCATGACGACCGTGGCAACCGCATCGCCTCGGCCTGGACGCATCAGCCTGCGCTGCAGGGGAAATCGGCTGACCGCAAGCAGGAAGCCGCCTTCCTGCCGGGCACCCACCGTTACCAGAACGTTCCCTACGACGCGGCCGGCCGGCCGCTGGCATGGAACGGCTGGAAGCTGCGCTGGCACCCGGGCGGCCAGATCCTGTCGATGACACACAAGGATGGTCGCAGCATCCAGTACAGCTACAACCACCGCGGTGAACGGGTGGCACGTCGAGAAGGAAAGCAATGGACCTTCTACGACTATCAGGATGGTCTGTTGCACGCCGAGATCGGTACGCAGCGCCCGTTGATGCGCAGCTGGTGGCACCATCAAGGTATGCCGTTGCTGATGATCGATGCACTAAAGGCAGACAAGACCCATGACGTGCGCTGGATCCTGGTCGATCCACGCGGCCTGCCCTATGCCGCCATCACGCCACGCAACACGCTGAGCTGGAGCCAGCTGTTTGGCCCCTTTGGCGAGGCGCTGCCCGATATGCCCTACCCCAGTGCGCTGAAATGGCAGCCGCAAACGCTGCCGGATGCCGAGCGTCGAATGGCAGATCCGGCCCTGCGCTTCCCCGGTCACTGGGCAGATCCGACCACCGGGCTGCATTTCACGAAGCGGGGTGAATACGACCCGGATACGGGCCGCTATCTGGCGCCGCAGCCCGATGCACCCAAGGGCAGCAACCCGTATCTGTTCATGAACGGCAACCCGATGCAGTCGGCACTCAAGGGATCATCTGAATGAGCCCCACGAGCAGACGCGCCCACCAGACAGGATGCAGGACATGTTGCGCCTTACCGGCGCACCATCACCAGCAGCCCCGACACGATCAGCGTCGCGCCGATCGCCATGCGCGGGGTGATGGCCTCGCGCAGCAGGATCCAGGCCAGGATCATGGCCACCACCACGCTGCCCTTGTCGATCAGCGCCACGGTGGCCACCTGGCCTTCCTTGATGGCCTTGTAGTAGAAGATCCATGAAAGCGCCGTGGTGGCACCGGAAATGCCCAGCCACATCAGGCTGCGGCCATTCAGCCGGGGCAGCTCGGCCGGGTCCACGAACATCAGCGCAAACGCGAAGACGAAGCCGCAGACGAACAGCGTGCGCACGCTGAGTCCCAGCTCGGCGGAAATGCCCTCCATGCCCATCTTGGCAATGACGGAGGTGAAGCCCGCGAACAGCATCGAGAGCGTGGCGTAGAGGACCCAGCGTTCCATGGTCTATCCCTTCGACCGTGTTGCGATCTGTCAGGCCTTGTCCAGCGCCTGCGCGATGTCGGCCAGGATGTCCTCGACATCCTCGATGCCGATGGACAGCCGCACCAGACCGGCCGGCACACCGGCACGCGCCAGTTCTTCCTCGTTCAGCTGCCGATGCGTGGTAGAGGCCGGGTGGCAGGCCAGCGTCTTCGCATCACCAATGTTGACGAGGCGATAGATCATCTGCAGCGCATCGATGAAGCGCATGCCGGCGTCGATGCCGCCCTTCAGCTCGAAGCTGAGGATGCCCGACGCGCGGCCGCCGCAGATGCGCTCGGCCGTTTCCCGGTAGGGACTGCCCGGCAGCGCCGCGTAATTGACCCGCGCCACCTTCGGGTGCTTCTCCAGCCACTGCGCCACCTGCAGCGCATTGCTGCAGTGCCGCTCCATGCGCAGCGACAGGGTTTCCAGCCCCTGCAGCAGCATGAAGGCGTTGAAGGGTGAAAGCGCCCCACCGGTATTGCGCAGCGGCACCACGCGGCAGCGAGCGATGTAGGCCGCCTCGCCGAAGGAGTCGGTGTAGACGACACCATGATAGGACGGGTCGGGCTGGCTGAAGATGGGGAAGCGCCGTGCATGCTTCTTCCAGTCGAAGCGGCCGCTGTCGACGATGGCGCCGCCGAGCGTGGTGCCATGGCCACCGATGTACTTGGTGAGCGAATGCACGACGATGTGGGCCCCATGCTCGAAGGGGCGACACAGGTAGGGCGTGGCCACCGTGTTGTCGACGATGAGCGGGACGCCATGGCGCTCGGCCACCTCGGCCCAGCGCTTCAGGTCCACCACGTTGCCGGCCGGGTTGCCGATCGATTCGCAGTAGAGAGCCCGGGTATTGTCATCAATGGCGGCTTCCAGCGCATCCAGATCGTCGTGGTCCACGAAGCGGCCCTGAATGCCCTGGTTGGGCAGGCTGTGCGCGAACAGGTTGTAGGTACCACCGTACAGCTGGCTGGTGGAGACGATGTTGCTGCCCGGCGAGCACAGTGCCTGCAGCGCATAGGTGATGGCCGTCATGCCCGAAGCCAGCGCCAGCGCACCGACACCACCCTCCAGAGCCGCCACGCGCGCCTCCAGCACCGCATTGGTGGGGTTCATGATGCGCGTGTAGATGTTGCCGGGCACAGCCAGGTTGAAGAGGTCCGCGCCATGCTGGCTGTCGTCGAAGGTGTACGAGGTCGTCTGATAGACCGGCACGGCGGCCGAGCGCGTGGTGGGGTCGCTGTGGTAGCCCGCGTGGATGGCGGCGGTGGAAAATTTCATGAGAGTCTCCATGAGATGAATGCCCGGCGGGCCGCAGTATGCGTCGGCCAGGCGCCCCCGGACACTGGGGGCATTCTGTTGCCGCACTGCCACAACCCGGTAGACTGCGGGATCCTGCCGTTCCCTGGTTCCGACCCGATGATATTGCAACCCGGTCGCCTTCGCCGCCGCCTTTCCTTCCCACTGGCCACCCTGCCTTGGGTCCTGGCCCTGCCGCTGGATGCCCAGGCGGTGCAGGATTTGCCCCCGGTCATGCCCCGACTGCCCTGCACGCTCAACAGCTTTGCCGATGTCTCGCTGGCCGAGGCGCCCGCGCAGGTCACGTCTGTGCAGACCGAGGACATCAATGGCAAGGCGATGTGCCTGGTGCAGGGCGTCATCTCGCCACAGATCCGCTTCATCGTGCGGCTGCCCGTGATTGGGTGGACGCAACGCTACCTGCAGACCGGATGCGGCGGGCTGTGCGGCCGGCTGGCCATCCATTCCCCGCAGCGCGACTGTGCCTTCGAGCGCGACGGCACGCTGGCTATGGCCTCGACCGACATGGGCCACACCAGTGGCGCCGGCGGCATCTGGGCTGCCGCCGACATGCAGCTGCGGGTGGACTTCGGCTACCGCGCCGTGCACGCCACCCGCCTCATCGCGGGTGAACTCATTCATCGCTATTACGGTCAGCCGCCGAAGTACACCTATTTCTCGGGTTGTTCCGACGGTGGGCGCGAGGCGCTGATGGCCGTGCAGCGCTATCCGAAGGACTTCGACGGCGTGGTGGCCGGCGCACCGTCTTTGGTGTTCACCATCCAGAACAGCATGTATCACGGCTGGAATGCCCGCATCGTGCAGCCCGACAGCGACCAGCCCGCCATCCGCGAGGACGATCTGCCGATCCTGCACCGCCGTGCAGTGCAGGTCTGCGATGCGGCTGACGGCACGACCGACGGCTTGGTCAGCGACCCGACCTGCAAGGTCGATCCCTGGCAATGGGTGTGCCCCGACAAGGCAGCCGATCCTTCCCGGGACATCATGAACGCGGGCAACTGCATCTCGCCCCGCACGGCCGCCGCGGTGGCCGAAGTCTATCGGGGCGCCCATGACGGTGACCACAAGCTGGTGCTGGGCTCAGTACTTCCAGGCTCGGAGCTGGCCTGGCTGCGCGTGCTGGTGCCGCGCAACGCCGTGCTGCAGCGCCAGACGCAGCAGCGCTCGTCGCACGACATGAGCACCCCGCTGCATCCATCGAAGACGCCATCGCCCGCTGCACCGCCGCCCACGAAGCCGGCCCCCAACGCGCACGCTGCGGTGCCCGATACCGCCACGCCCACGCGCCCGCCCAGCCCCGAGGGAACACCCATCGACCAGGTGGTGCTGCCACCCACGGCCCGCACCGTCAGCCTGAAGTCTTCCAGCGACATCATTCCGGCGCTGGCCTATCCGGGTGCCTACGATCCGCACTGGAAGCTGGCGAACTTTCGCTTCACCCGCGAATCACTGCAACGGCTGGCGCCGATGCACGCCCTGCTCGATGCCAGCAATCCGGATCTGTCCGCCTACCGCAAGGCAGGCGGCAAGGTGCTGATCTGGCACGGCCTGGCCGACCCGAACATCACCCCGATGAATGCCATTGCCTACTGGCAGGCGGTGCGCGACCTGGACCCGCAGGCCGACGACATGCTGCGGCTCTTCCTGATTCCCGGCATGTACCACTGCGACCGCGGCGACGGTCTGGGCAGTCTGGACGTGACCACGCCGCTGATGGACTGGGTGGAAGACGGCCAGGCTCCCGAGACGCTGTTCGCCTCGGCCTCCGAGGTGGATGCCCGCACCGGCCGCGGCCGCCCGATCCAGCGCTTTCCGTACCTGACGGTGCTGAAACCCGGTGGCGATCCGGCCACCCCTGCCGACTGGCAACGCGGCCGCACCATCGACATCGACCCAGCGCTGTACCGCAACTGGGCCGGGGCCGAGTTCTTCAAACCGGGCTTCCAGCGCTTCTGCGGGTTTTCCGGGCTGCGGTTCGTCTGCCAGCCCTGAATGCCGGCCGGCCCGGGAAGACATTCTGACCGGGCAACGCCAGAAGGCACTGACCGACCGGGCCGGACACACACGCCCATTCTGAACACACGAGAGGAGGGATCAACGACCATGACGGACACCGAACAGATCCGCGCGACCCTGACGCTGTGCCTGCTAGCTGCCTACGCGGACCGGCAGAAACATGAACGCGAAGGCGAGGAGATCCGGCGCATTGCCGAGGGCCTGGCCGCCAGCGAGGAGATCAATCTGCCTGCGCTCTATCAGGACGTGCTGATGAAGCGCACCGGCGTGCAGGACGTGGCAGCCCGGCTGCAGGATGACGATGCCCGCCGGCTGGCCTACGAGATGGCGGTCTGTGTCTGCGAGGCCGACGGCAGCATCAGCGAGGCCGAACGCGCCTTCCTGGCCGACGCGCGCCAGACCCTGCAGCTGGATGCAGCTGCCGCCGAGGCCACGGTGCAGCAGGCCGAGGCGCTGGCGCAGGCCCCGCTGGCGGAGGCGCTGCAGGAAACCCCGCTTTTCGGAAACTCCCGAGCCCAGGGCACGCCCCACGAAGCTGGCAGCCCCCAGACTGCCTCGCTACCAGATACACTGGCGAACCAGAACGTACCGAGCGGCCGGCCCACGCCGGACGCACAGGCCATCGACCAGCAGATCCTGCGTGCCGCCATCACCAACGGTGCCATCGAGCTGCTGCCCGAATCGCTATCGACGCTGGCCATCATCCCGCTGCAGATGCGGCTGGTCTACCAGATCGGTCAGCAGTACGGCTACCCGCTGGACAAGGGCCACATCCGCGATTTTCTGGCCACGCTGGGCGTGGGCGTCACCTCGCAGTATCTGGAACAGGCCGGCCGCAAGCTGCTGGGCAGCCTGCTCGGTAAGAAGCTGGGCAAGGGCATGCTGGGCGGGCTCGGCCGCCAGGCCGTCAGCTCGGGCATGAGCTTTGCCAGCACCTACGCCCTGGGACACGTGGCGCGTGAGTACTATGCCGGCGGTCGCACGCTGTCCACCCAGATGCTGAAGGACGCCTATCAGCGCGTGCTGGGTGACGGCCGCGCGCTGCAGTCGCAGTACCTGCCCCGGATCGAGGCCGAGTCACGCCAGCTGGATGCGGCCAAGGTGATGGCGCTGGTGCGCGGCCAGAGGTAAGACGCCACGATGGTACCGGCCCCTGGCCGGTACCCCACCGTTTGAGCCATGTGCGGCGATGCAACGTTACAACGCCATGACGCGGAAGCGGCGTGCAGGCCGGCATCTGATCGCTCGCGGCTTTGTACGTCGCGGGCACGGCGCTATAGTGGGCCTTCGTACACCCCTTCCGACAACCATGTCTTCCAAGCATCGCCCACACGCTGTCGAGGCTCCGGCCCCGGCTCTCCATGCTTCTGCACGCCCCGCCGAGGCGGCCTCCCGTCCAGCCGAGATCAGCCTGCGGCTGCGTCCGCTGGAGCGTGAGGACCTGCCCTTCGTGCACCAGCTGGACAACAACGCCAACGTGATGCGCTACTGGTTCGAGGAACCCTTCGAGACCTTCGCCGAGCTGTCGGCGCTGTACGACGAGCACATCCACGACCAGCGCGAGCGCCGCTTCGTGGTGGAGGCCTATGGCAAGAGCGTGGGCCTGGTGGAGCTGGTGGAGATCGACCACGTTCACCGGCGGGCCGAATTCCAGATCATCATCGCCCCCGACCATCAGGGCAAGGGCATTGCCTTCAAGGCGGCCCGGCTGGCCATGGAGTATGGCTTCAGCGTGTTGAACCTGTACAAGATCTACCTGATCGTCGACCGTGAGAACCACAAGGCGATGCACATCTACCAGAAGCTGGGCTTCGAGGTGGAAGGCGAGTTGAAGCACGAGTTCTTCATCAACGGCCAGTACCGCGATGTCATCCGGATGTGCCTGTTCCAGCACGACTTCCTGTCAGCCAACCGTCCTCAACAGGTCGGGCTGGTGACACCGACGGCACAGTGAGGCGGCACAGGCATCGTCGATGACCGAGGAACATCCCTATTCCGCTGCGCCGAAATCTCCCCACCGCTGGCTGCTGCTGATGATGGTGGGCCTAGGCCTGCTGCTGGTCACGGTGGACATCACCATCCTGCTGACGGCCCTGCCGGTGCTCACGCATGAACTGCACGCCAGCGCGGCCGAAGGGCTGTGGATCGTCAACGCCTATCCGCTCTTCAGCACCGGACTGCTGCTGGGCGCGGGCACGCTGGGCGACCGCATCGGCCACCGGCGCATGTACCTGGTGGGGCTGGTCATCTTCGGGCTGGCCTCGCTGATGGCGGCCTATGCGGGCTCGGTGGCCGTTCTGGTGCTGGCCCGCGTGCTGCAGGCCGTGGGCGCCTCGGCCATGCTGCCAGCCACGCTGGCCCTCATCCGGGTGGGCTTTGCCGACGAGCGGGAGCGGGCGCTTGCCATCTCGGTCTGGGCCTGCCTGTCGCTGGTGGGCGCCATTCTGGGGCCACTGCTGGGCGGGTGGCTGCTGGGCCACTTCCACTGGGGCGCGCTCTTTCTCGTCAACGTGCCCATCATCGCCGTGGCCTGGCTGGGCACCTGGTTCGTGGCACCCGAACAGCGCAACCCGAACGCCGATCCCTGGGACCTGCCCTCGTCGGTGCTGGCGCTGCTTGCGCTCTCCTCGCTGGTGCTGGCCGTCAAGACGGCCACCCATCCGCCCATTGACCTTGGAGTGCTGGGCGCAGCCCTGGCCATCGGCCTGCTGGCAGGACTGGCCTTCGTCCGGCGACAGCGCCGACTGACCCATCCCCTGCTGGACTTCTCGCTGTTTCGTAACCCCGCCTTTGCCGCGGGCGTGCTGGGCGCCGTGTCAGTGACGTTCACCACCGGCGGCGTACTGCTGGGCGTCTCGCAGCGCTTTCAGTGGGTGGCAGGCTACACGCCCCTGCAGAGCGGGCTACTGGCCTCGGTGCTGTTCATCGGCACGCTGCCCAGTTCCATCCTGGGAGGCCTGTGGCTGCACCATATCGGCCTGCGGCGGCTGATTGCCGGTGGTCTGGCCGTCGGGGCACTGGGCATGCTGGTGGCCGCCCAGGCGCTCCCGTGGCATCGATCGGGCCTATCCGCTGCCCATGAGGGCCTGGGCTGGCTGGTGACGGGCCTACTGCTGGCCGGGCTGGGCTTGGGCGCCACCATCTCGGTGGCCTCCACCGCCATTGTGGAGAGTGCGCCGCCGCACCGCGCCGGCATGGCCTCGTCCGTGGAGGAAGTGGCCTATGAATTCGGCGCACTGCTGTCGATCGCGCTGCTGGGCAGCCTGCTGACCGGGCTCTACACGGTGTTCGTGCAGCTGCCGCCGGGCGTGGACGCAGCGGCCACCCGAAGCATCAGTGCGGCACTGGACATCGTGGCGGCATCCGGTGGCGTCCTGCCCGATCACCTGGCGCACCTTGGCCAGCATCTGTCCCCACCCCTGGCCGAACCGGGGCTGGCAGGCTCCCTGCCTGCAGGGGATGCGACCGCCCGCCAGCAGGCAGCCAGCCTGCTGGTCGCCGCCCAGACAGCCTTTGACCGCAGCTACACCGTGGTGATGCACCTGGGGGCCGTCATCCTGACCAGCGGGGCGCTGATCACCAACCGCTTGCTGCGTCCCCGGCAGCGAGAGGCCTGAAACAGGCAGCTCCTGGCCAGCAGGCCGCCATTGACTGCCCATGCCATGGCCCCGATGCGATCAAGGCCCTGGCCACAGCCGTGCTCTGGCCGTGCTCTGGCCGTGTTCCAGGCGAGGACGTGGGACGTGGGACGTGGGACGTGGACGGATGACGCCCTCAACCGGCCGAGACATCGGGCCCCGGCTGGCACCGGCGCAGCTTCAGCTCGCTGACCAGCACACCGGCCACGATCAGTGCCGCCCCTGCCACGGCCAGCAGGGGCAGGCGTTCACCGACCACATAACCGGCCACCCCACCCCAGACCGGCTCACCGGCATAGATGACCGTTGCACGGGTGGGCGAGACCGTCTTCTGGGCCCAGTTCATGCCCAGCTGGATGACGATACTGCTGAAGCCCAGCCCGATGGCCCCCAGGAGCCATACCCAGGAAAAGTCCGGCACCGATTCACCCAGAACGGGCATCAGAAGGAACGACAGTAGTCCGGCCGCATACAGCTGCACGACCGTTACCCGCCCCAGGTCCACCCGGCCGGCGTAGTGCCCGATCAGGATGATCTCGAAGGTGATGGCCACGGCCCCGGCCAGCGTGAGCCACGCCCCAAAGGTCATGCCGAACTCACCGTCCTGAGGCCCCGCCATCAACGCCAGCCCCGCGAAGGCCAGCGTCACCCCCACCAGGTTCATGGCCGATGGCCGGCGACGCATCACCAGCCACTGCAGCAGCGGCACCATCGGCACATACAGCCCGGTGATGAAGGCCGATTGACTGACCGGAATCGTCTTCAGCCCCCAGGTCTGCAGCACATAGCCCAGGCAGATGCTGATCCCGATCACCATGCCCGCCACCAGATCCTGGCGGGTAAGGCCCTGCAGTCGCTTCCAGAACACCAGCGTTCCGACCAGTCCGGCCGTGATGAAGCGCAACCCCACGAAGAACAGCGGCCCGCTGTGCTGCATGGCCAGCTGGATGATGAGAAAGGTGCTGCCCCAGAAAGCAGTGACCGCCACCAGCGCCAGTTCCTGGCGCGACAGCGAAAATGGAGAGGAAGGCTGCGGAAACGAAGACGGCGATGGGGACGATGTCCCCGACGCGGCAGGCTGAGTGCTCATGCCAAGAATGATACGGTCCGCCAGAGGCTGAAAGACCCGCCTCGCACTCTGGAAAACCCGGTGTACCCTGCCCTTCGGCCCTGGACGCTGGGCGTCGGGCCTTGATCTGAAGGCCTCGATCGGGGGCCCCTGATCTCCAAGGGCCTCGAACGTTACCCGTCGGGCTCCGAATAGATGCGTCAGGCGTGCTTGTTGCGGTTTTTGGCCCCGCCCTGGCGCGCCTTGAAGCGCGGGTTGGAGTTGCAGATGACGTAGATGCGCCCACGCCGCCGCACCACCTGGCAGTCACGTGCGCGTTTCTTGGCTTCCTTCAGGGATGAAAGGACCTGCATGGCTTGGGCTCCTTATGGCGCTTCATAAAAACACTAATGCTAATGCATTAGCAATAAGAATCAAAAGTCGCCTGTCAGATTCCCGCGGTGCTGTCGTCATAAAGGGACATAACGAGGGGGCTGCATGGCGGGTGCCCTCCTTTCAGACATCGGGCATCTCCTCTTCCCATCCTTTTATAGGGCTGTCCTTGGTCGTACGACGTGACAGAATGTTCCAACTGATTACCTATCTCACAACAAGGCCACTTGTATTGGGCAGGATGTATCGATGTCTTTGCGAAACCTCGACGATCTGCACGTTCTGGTACGGGTTGCCGACAGCGCCAGTTTCTCGGCGGCGGCCCGCAGCCTGCAACTGGATCCGAAGACCGTCAGCAAGCAGATCGCGCGGCTGGAACACGCGCTGGGCACGCCGCTCTTCGAGCGCAACACGCGCAATCTGCGCATCACCGACGAAGGACGCACCGTTGCAGCGCGGGCCCGTTCGGTGCTATCCATCCTGGACGAGATCCAGCAGGTCGGCCAGGGTGACGACGACACGCTGCGTGGTGTCATTCGACTGACGGCACCGGCACCGTTCGGACGCAAGCACGTGGCGCCAGCCATTGCCGAATTCAGTCGCCAGCATCCGCAGGTCGGCTTCGACCTGCGGCTGACCGACCGGATGGTGGATCTGTACGACGACGGCTTCGATCTGGCGATCCGCCTGGGCGAGCCGACCGATTCGCGGCTGCTGTCCACGCCGCTGGCGCTCAACCGCCGCATGCTGGTGGCTTCACCGGGCTATTTGGCCACCCACGGCACGCCGCATCGGCCTGAGGATCTGAGTCGGCACCATGCCCTGCTGCCGGCTGGTCCGGACGGAACCCAGAACACCTGGACGATGCGCCAGGGACGGCGGGAACGGACGGTGGAGATAAACGGGGCGCTGGGCAGCGACAGCGGCGAGATCCTGCACGCCTGGTGCCTAGCGGGGCTAGGCATCTCGCTGCGGGAAACTTGGGACATCCACGATGCCCTGCACAGCGGACGCCTAGTGCCGGTGCTGCCCGACTGGACGGTGCCCATCACCCACATCAGCGCCGTGCGGGCGCGACGCGACCCGGTACCACGCCGGCTGGACACGTTCATCGAGTTCCTGGCCCGGCGCTGGCGGGATGCGCCCTGGAACACCGACGCGGCACGCTGACCATCGATCTGCCCCGTGGGCCCCGAGCAGCGGGAAACCTCCAGGGCGCCGAACTGCCCCGAGCCCCCGGATCGCCCAGGGGGCTAAACGCTCCCCAAACTCCTGACTGCCTGGACTACTAGACTGCTCAGGCCCCCAGACTGCCCGGCCCGGGCTCCCGGATCGCACGGCTCACGGGTTGCCATCACGTTACCATCGTGTCTGGTTCCCAACGCTTGCCTGCCCGCCATGTCCTCCGTCGATCTCTCCGCCCACACGCCGATGATGCGCCAGTACCTGAGCATCAAGGCCGAACATCCGGATGCGCTGCTTTTCTACCGGATGGGCGACTTTTACGAGATGTTCTACGAGGATGCCCGCAAGGCGGCTCAGCTGCTGTCGATCACACTGACAAAGCGTGGCACGTCGGCCGGCGAGCCGATCCCGATGGCCGGGGTACCCGTGCAGGCGCTGGAGCAGTACCTGGCGCGGTTGGTGGCGCTGGGCCAGTCGGTGGCCATCTGCGAGCAGATTGGCGATCCGGCCGCCAGCAAGGGGCCCGTGGAGCGGAAGGTGATCCGCACCATCACCCCCGGCACGCTGACGGACGCGCAACTACTGCCCGAACGCGAGGACCGACCGCTAGCAGCGCTGATGTTCTCCGACACAGGGCGGCGAGGAGCCCGGACCGCACCTCTGGTCACGCTAGCCACTGTAGTGGCCGCCAGCGGGCGCTGCACGCTCACCACCCTGCCCGAGGCCGAGCTGGAAGCCGAGATCGAGCGGATCGGCCCAGGCGAGCTGCTGGTGTCCGAGGCGGCGGCACGCAACAAGTCGGTGCTGCTGGAGCGTCTGCGCCTGCATGCCCGCACCACACCGGTGATGCCGATCCTGGCCAGACCGGACTGGCAGTTCGACGTGGCGCGCGCCGGTCGCACCATCTGCGAGGCCCTGGGCATCCAGACGCTGCACGCCACCGAGCTGCAGGAGGACGAGGCCGGTCAGGCCGCCATCGGTGCGCTGCTGGTCTACCTGGGCCAGAACATCGGCCAGCCCTTCCGGCACCTGCAGCCCATCGAGCGCGTGCGGCGCGAAGCGCACATCATCATCGACCAGGTGGCACGCCGCAATCTGGAACTGGTACGCCCGCTGCAGGAGGAACAGGGGCCGACGCTGCTGTCGCGGATGGATGTCTGCGCCACCGCGGCCGGCAGCCGGCTGCTGCGCCAGTGGCTGCTGGCGCCGCTGCAGGACCGCACCGCCGTGCATGCCCGCCAAGCGCTGGTGGCGCTGCTGCTGGATAAGGACATGGCGCAGCCCATCGGTCGGCTGCTCTCGCAGGTGGCCGACATCGAGCGGATCACCTCGCGCATCATGCTGGGCAGCGCGCGACCACGCGAGCTGGTGGCGCTGCGCGACAGCCTGCCGGTCCTGGGCGCCTGCGTCTCGCAGCTGCAGGCCCAGCTGGATGTTCCGGGCACTGAAACTGAATCGGCGGCCCTCACCGCACTTCAGCAGCTGGCACAGGCCGCCGACATCGACCCCGGCATCGGCGAACGGCTGTCGGCCACGCTGCTGGACGAGCCAGCCACGATGATCCGCGATGGCGGCGTGATCCGCCCCGGCTTCGACGCCCAACTCGACGAGCTGCGTGCCATCGACGAGGGCTGCGATGGCTTTCTGGCCGAAATGGAGGCGCGCGAGCGCGAGCGCACCGGCATCGCCACGTTGAAGGTGGGCTACAACAGCGTGCATGGCTTCTACATCGAGGTGGGCCGCAGTCACGCCGACCGAATCCCCACCGAATACCGGCGCCGCCAGACGCTGAAGGCGGCCGAACGCTACATCACGCCCGAACTGAAAGCCTTCGAGGACAAGGCGCTATCGGCCCGCGAGCGGGCGCTGGCACGCGAGCGTGCGCTCTACGAGCAGCTGCTGACCGAGCTGGCCCCGCACACGCCGGCCCTGCAGCGGCTGGCCGCCGGCCTGGCACACCTGGATGTCTGCCAGGCCTTTGCCCAGGTGGCCGGGCAGTCAGGCTGGAGCCGACCAGGGCTGCTGGCGGTGCCGGGGCTGCGCGTGAAAGGCGGACGCCACCCCGTGGTGGAAGGCATGGTGGAGCAGTTCATCGCCAATGACTGCGAGCTGACGCCGCAGCGGCGGTTGCTGATCATCACCGGCCCCAACATGGGCGGCAAGTCCACCTACATGCGCCAGACGGCGCTGATCGCCATTCTGGCCTGGTGCGGCAGCTTCGTGCCGGCAGCAACCTGCGAGGTCGGCCCCATCGACCGGATCTTCACCCGCATCGGCGCATCCGACGACCTGGCAGGCGGCCGCTCCACCTTCATGGTGGAGATGACCGAGGCAGCCGTCATCGTCAACGCTGCCACCGAACGCTCGCTCGTGCTGGTCGACGAGATCGGCCGCGGTACCTCCACCTTTGACGGCCTGTCGCTGGCCCATGCGATTGCCCGCCACCTGCTGGTGCAGCGCCGCTGCCTCACGCTCTTTGCCACGCACTACTTCGAGCTGACAAGCCTGGCCGCACATGAGGAGGCAGCCGTGAACCTGCATCTGTCGGCCACCGAGCACAACGGACGCATCGTATTCCTGCATCACGTCGAACCTGGGCCGGCCAGCAAGAGCCATGGCCTGCAGGTGGCCAAGCTGGCGGGGCTTCCCGCCGGACTGCTGCGCCATGCCCAGACGCTTTTGCAGGCTCTGGAAAAGAATGCGGCCGACCAGGGGCCCCAACTGGACCTTTTTGCAACGGAAACCCTGCAAGACAGCACTGTTACGTCAGACGTACCGGCATCCGACATGCAGGAGTGCGAAAATAGAGAGGAGCAATTCTCTTCGCTCAGGGCAGATGCCACGGCACAGCAGGTGCTGGCCGAGCTTCGGGCGCTCGATCTGGACGCGATCACGCCCCGCCAGGCCGCCGAACAGCTGCACCGTTGGCGCGAGGTCCTGCAGCCATCAGGATCATGAACAACAGGCCGATGCAACCCGTCCCTCCCCAAACGCCTCCGTCCACCTCGCGGCGGCGGGCCTTGCGGACCATGACGGCCGCCGTCACCGCCCCGCCCCTTGCCGCAGCGTCGCTGCTGGCCACGGCACGGGCCGACGCCCCCGTACCCGAGTTCGACGCCAAGGCGCTGTCCGAGCTGGACAGCATCCATGAAGCCCAGGGCAAGCCCGCTGACGCTTCCGGCAAGCCCGTATCACCGCACGAGGGCTGGGGCAGCGGAACCGTCCCCTTCGATGGCCAGGACCGCGCCTTCACCTTCGGCTTCATTGGCGATACCCCCTACAACCGGCTGGATCAGCAGGGTCTGAAGCGGGTGATGGCGGGGCTGGACGATACGGACCTGGAGTTCGTCCTGCACGTGGGCGACATCAAGAGCCGTGGCGAGCGCTGCTCCGACATTCTTCTCTCGGACCGGGTGGAAATGATGGATCGCAGCCAGCATCCGCTCATCTACACGCCCGGCGACAACGAATGGACCGACTGCGGCTGGATCGACCCGGACGACCCCTATGCACCGGGTACGCCGCTGGAGCGCTTGCACTGGCTGCGCTCGCGCGTCTATCACCACCCCGAGTCGCTGGGCGCACGCCGCATGCGCGTCGAGCAGCAGCGCCAGATGATTCCACAACTGTCGGTGCGTGACTCCAACAGCCTGGAACAGCCCCGTCTGCCCGAGAACATGCGCTGGCGCATCGGTTCGCTGCAGTTCTGCACCATCCACGTGGTGGGCAGCAACAACGCCATGTTCTCCACCCCCGCCATGCGCGAGGCCTGGGCGTTGCGCCAGCAGGCCAACGCCATCTGGCTGACCGAGACGGCCGTGCTGGCCAAGCGCTATGGTGCACGGGGTCTGATCATTGCCACCCACGCCAACATGGGCTTCGAGGCCGCCCGCAACGACGGCTGGACGGCCACGCGCCAAGCCATCATCGCCACGGCGGCCGACTTTGGCGGGCCGGTGGCGCTGCTGCATGGCGACACCCACATCTTCCGCACCGATCGCTTGCTGCTACGCTCCCACGGCCTGGAGAACTTCACCCGGGTGGAGTGCTTCGGCTCGCCCTTCACCTGGCAGTGGGTGACCATCCGCTGGAACCCGGAAGCCGCCATGCCCGACCGCCCCGATCCGGAACGCGGACCGGCCTTCAGGGTTTATACCCACCACGCCTGAGCTCTGCTATCGGCTCGCCCTGGGCGAACTGGATCCACGGCACCAAGCTCTTGCTCCCGAACATGGACCCGTGGACGCTCTAGGGATCCTCTGAATAAGTCCCGCGAACCGGCGCGCCACGGAACGGGATGCAGGACAAGGCGACATTTGCTGTCAATAGCGGCGCTATTGACAGCAAATGGCAACGCAGTCATGCGCCCGTTACGGGGATGTGACGGCCGCGGGGACTTGTTCAGAGGATCCCTAGTTCTGCTCCCGAAGATCTGGTCATGCCCCCGCGCCAAACCACACCAGCTGCCTGCCCGACCAGCCGACGCCCTCCATGTATCGCCATCTTACAGACAGGCGACTTGCATGACGGCACGTATCAGAAGGTACAACCATTTACTATCATCTCCCCGCCCACAACATGGCCAGCATAAAGCGCCGCAGCCAGGGTGCTAGTATTAGTAGCCAACTTGACATATGGCAATGGCGAATGATCTCGGAAAAACCCTTCCCTCATTCGCCTTCCTCTGGCTGCATACCCTCGCCGGCCCGGCCGGCCGGGCCTGTCCACTCCCCTTATCGAGAGAGAAAGAGAACCATGCGTAAACTGATCTTTGCCGCCCCGCTGCTCGCCCTGGCCTTGGTCGCCTGCGAAAAGCAGCAGGACCCTGCCGCCGAAGCCGCTCAGAAGGCCCTGGACGACGCCAAGCAGAACGCCTCGCAGGCTGTGGATTCCGCCAAGGATGCCGCCTCCAAGGGCATGGATGCCGCCAAGGATTCGGCCGGTGCCGCCATGGACAATGCCAAGCAGCAGATGGACAACGCCAAGGAAACGGCCACCCAGCAGATGGATGCTGCCAAGGACACCGCAGCTAAGGCGGTGCAGGGCGCCAAGGACGCTGCCAAGCAGGAATCGAAGTGATCTGATCCCGCCGTGCAGGCCTGAACATCCTTCAGGTCCGCTGAATCTGACAGGATGCATCCTTCGAACGCCTTCTCTGGCGTCCCAAGAAAATCGCCCCGATGGCCAAGCCACCGGGGCGATTTTCTTGCAGGCAGAATCTTTGGAGGCCCCTTGGGGGGCCATCCTCGAGCTCAGCGCAGATTCTCGTTCAGGATGCGGATGATCTCATCCGCCACGCGGCGGTCTTCCTCGCGGAAAGGCTGCTTGCCATCAGCCAGCAGCACGCTGACGGCCGTCTCGCCGCCCTCACCCCGCACCAGCAGCTGGTAGTGCTGGCCGGTGAGATCCTTGCGTTCCCCCGAGAAGATGCGCGACCACGTGCCCTGCGTCTGGTCACGGCGCTGCGGGTCCACATAGACGATGTGGTAGACCCCCTGCTCACGGTTGCGGTCCTCGATGCTGAAATCGAGCCGGTCCAGCACCACGCCCACCGAACGCCAGCTGCGATCGAAGTCTTCGGACAGCACCAGGTGGCTGGGCTGGCCTTCCTGGGCGACGATGCGTGCGCGGGGCTTCGCCTGCGGCTGGCCGCCATCGGCAGGCGCCGCGGCCTC
>ERZ772946.183-NODE-183-length-29305-cov-7.38174_pt1 | contig 29305 bp, 20 predicted proteins | sample MGYA00511680_ERZ772946 | MGnify/ENA primary metagenome ERZ772946 (study PRJEB29015, sample SAMEA2737918) | human oral metagenome | biome: human oral; feature: human-associated habitat; material: dental | place: China | collected 2016 ... | reverse complement strand
GGTGTGCGTCCCCTGTATGTGCGCGACCGCGTGGCGCTGGACCGCGGCGAGCAGCGCCAGCTGGCTGCAGCCCGGCAGGCCGCACAGCCCGCCAGACGATGAGCGGGCCCCTCATGGACCTGTCGACGATCGGCTTTCGACCGATGACGGAAGCCGACCTGCCGACGGTGGACGCCATCGAGCAGGCCGTGCAACCTTATCCGTGGCGGATCAGCCAGTTTGCCGATTCGCTGAAGGCAGGGCATCAGGCATGGGTCTTCACCGATGCCGGGCGGCCTTTCGGCTATGCCGTGCTGCTGGCTGCGCTGGACGAGGTAGAGCTACTGACCCTGGCCCTGGCACGCAGCCATCAGGGGCGCGGGCTGGGCCGGCATTGTCTGGGCTGGCTGCAGACACAGGTACGGCAGCAGGGCGGGCGCAGCCTGTTTCTGGAGGTGGCCACCGGCAATGCGCCGGCCCTGGCACTCTATCAGCGCATGGGCTTCGAGACGCTGGGACGGCGTCGCAACTACTATCGCGCCGCCGACGGTCACCACGATGATGCCTGGGTGATGCGCTGCCCATTGAGCCAATGAAATGACGGAAGATACGGTCACGATGCCGGACGATGAAGCCATGAATAATGATGTTGCTCTGGTTGCACGCCGGCGACGCGCATGGGCCGCACTGGGCCTGGGTCCGTTGTGGATGCCACGCGCCGGGGCCTTGCCCGGAGCGCCACAACTCACGCGCGCCACCCGTGCAGGTCCGCAGGCAGCGTCAGGGACTGAGGCAGGGGCCACCGGGGCTTCCGGATCCGATGCCGGTGTCCCTAGCGACGTCTGGCAAGCGAGCGAAGCGCCTGCCGACACCTTGGCCGCGGCTGGAGAATCTTCCGCACCTTCTTCTGTCGGCGTTTCTTCCGGAACCAGCGAACCCGTCGCCGCTGTTAACGCCAATAATGGAGCTGAGGACTTTTCCATGGGTTCTGCCGACGCTGCTTCCAGCAACCGCAAGTCTGATGACACCGTCGCCAATGGAGGCCCCGAGTCCGGCCACCCGGCCTGGGCAGACGACGTGCCGCTGGAGAGCTGGGGCGGCGAGCCCTGGATGGAAGACGCGGACTGGCTGCCCGAGCCGATGCTGCCCACCGAACCCGAACCCGAACCCGCGCCGCTGTCGCATCCGGACCTGCCACCGGCGCAGCGCTGGATCCGGCTGCGCGAGGACGTGGACGGATGCCGTCGCTGCCGTCTGGCCGAGACGCGCACGAACACGGTATTCGGCCGCGGACGCCCGCAGCAGGCCCGCTGGATGCTGATCGGCGAAGGACCGGGGGCCGAGGAGGACAAACAGGGCGAGGCCTTCGTGGGCCAGGCTGGCAAGCTGCTGGATGCGATGCTGGACGCTGCCGGCATCGATCCCGCCGCAGACGTGTTCATCGCCAACGTGCTGAAGTGTCGCCCGCCCAACAACCGGAACCCCGAACCTGACGAGGTGGCGGCCTGCGAGGGCTACCTGTACGAGCAGATCCGGCTGGTTCAGCCGGACTGCATCCTGCTGCTGGGGCGCTTCGCAGCACAGAGCGTGCTGCATTCCGAGCTGCAGATCGGCCGGCTGCGCAACAAGCTGCATCACATCACACTGGACGGCCGGCAGGTGCCGGTGGTGGTCACCTATCACCCGGCCTACCTGCTGCGTAACCAGCGCGACAAGCTGAAAGGCTGGGAAGACCTGTGCCTAGCGCTGTCGGCTGTGGAGGCGCTGGACGCCGCACGCTCTGACGGCTGATCGGCCCGGAGGCAAGGGCCTCCGGCTCGCGGGGTGCATCCTCAGTGCGGCGTCGGAATGTTTCCGTGGCGAGGATCCTCGCCGATATGCACCTCGCTGTCGAAGCGGCGCTGGTTGCGCCGGTGCCAGAGGATGACCAGCAGCATGACGCCGGCCACCGCCAGACCGAAAAGCACGGCCACGGTGTTGATGGGCAGGTCCAGCCACAGCATCAGCGCGTAGAACGACAGCATCACCAGGATGTTGAGGTTCTCGTTGAAGTTCTGCACGGCGATGGAGTTGCCGGCACTCATCACCACGTAGCCACGGTGCTGCAGCAGCGCATTCATGGGCACCACGAAGAAGCCCGACAGGATGCCGATGACCAGCAGCACGAGCATCGCCATGGCCTCGTTGTGGACGACAGTCATCAGCATGATGGTAAAGCCCATGGCCACGCCCAGCGGTAGCACGCGCAGCGAGCGGCGCAGCGGCACCCAGCCAGCGGCCAGCACGGCGCCCAACGCCACGCCCAGGGCCACGACGCCCTGCAGGCGGGTGGCCTGGTCCAGGCGCATGTCGAGCTGATGCTCGGCCCATTTCAGCACCAGGAACTGCAGCGAGGCACCGGCACCCCAGAAGAGCGTGGTGACGGCCAGCGCGATCTGGCCCAGCGGGTCGCGCCAGAGGGTGAGATTGCAGTGCCAGAAGATGCGCAGCAGCGTGAACGGGTTGGAGGTACGGCCCGGGTACCGGGCGCCGGTGTCGGGAATGCGCAGGTTGAAGAGTGCCGCCAGCGCATAGATGCCGATGGTGACCACCACGGCAGCCTCGGCCGGCGTGTCGATGTGGGTGTCGATGAAGGGCAGGTCGAACGACAGCAGCCAGGGCGCGACATGGGGCGAGATGAGCACGCCTCCCAGCACGGTCCCCAGGATGATCGACGCAACGGTGGTTCCCTCGATCCAGCCATTGGCCGCCACCAGCCTGTCGGGCGGCAGCAGCTCGGTGAGAATGCCGTACTTGGCCGGCGAGTAGGCTGCAGCGCCGAAGCCCACCAATGCGTAGGCCACCAGCGGCGGCAGCATGCCCAGCAGCAGGATGCAGCCCACCAGCTTGATGGCGTTGGTCAGGAACATCACGCGGCCCTTGGGAATGGAATCGGCGAAGGCGCCGACGAAGGGGGCCAGCATGACGTAGGAGACGACGAAGACCAGCTTCAGGAAGGGGATCAGCCAGTCGGCCGACTGTGCCTCGCGCAACAGGGCGATGGCGGCAATCAGCAGCGCGTTGTCGGCCAGCGACGACAGGAACTGCGCTGCCATGATGGTGTAGAAACCGGGTTTCATCCGGACGTTTCCATTCCAGTCAGTTTGTATGGGCACAGTGTGCCGTAGTTCCTGCCGCGGCCACTGCACATGTGGTGGCGATGATACCCGCAACATCGCCACGGCCGGGCAGCGCTTCGTAACACGCTCTATCATCACCGCCATGTCCAGAACATTGACTGCAAGCGTCTCGCCCTCGGCAATGGCGCACAACCTGGCCCGGATACGCCGCCAGGTTCAAGAGAACCGCTCGGAAGACCACATGCAGGCCGATACCCGCCTGTGGGCAGTGGTGAAGGCAGACGCCTACGGCCATGGCCTGGCCAATGCGCTGACGGGCTTTGCCGATGCCGACGGCATGGCCCTGCTGGAATTCGAGGGCGCCGACTGGCTGCGCCGTCATGGCTGGAGGAAGCCGATCCTGATGCTGGAAGGTGCCTTTGATGCCGGTGATGTGGCACAAGCGGCCACCCAGGGGCTGACGCTGGCCATCCACCAGCCACGCCACCTGCAGTGGCTAGCTGCCCACGACGGGCCGCCGGTGGACGTGTACCTGAAACTGAATACGGGCCTGAACCGACTGGGGGTCAAGCCCGAGGACCTAGACGCCTTCCTGACCCAGGTGCTGGCCACGCCGGGCGTGCGGCTTCGCGGCATGATGACGCACTTTGCCAACGCCGACACGCCGGGCGGTGCACTGGAGCCGCTGGCCACCTTCGATGCCGCATCGTGCGCCGTGCAGGTTCGGCTGCCGGCCGGGCAGGAACTGGAGCACTGCGTGGCCAATTCGGCGGCGCTCTTCACGCTGCCCCAGTCCCAGCGACACTGGGCACGTCCCGGCGTTGCGCTGTACGGCGCCAGTCCCTTTGCCGGGCAGAGCGCAGCTTCGCTGGGGCTGCTCCCCGCCATGCAGCTGACGGGCAGCGTGCTGGCCGTGCAGAGGCTGGCGCCAGGTGAGGCCACCGGTTACGGTAGCCTCTTCGTGGCTGAACGGCCTCTGCGGGTGGGCATCGTGAATTGCGGCTATGCGGACGGCTACCCACGGGTGGCCCCCACGGGCACGCCGGTCGTGGTGGACGGCGTGCGTACCCGCACGCTGGGCCGTGTATCGATGGACATGCTAGCCGTGGACCTGACGCCGATTCCCGACGCAGGGCCCGGCACCCCGGTGGAGCTATGGGGCGATGCGGTATCGATCGACGAGGTGGCCGAGTCCGCCGGCACGCTGGGCTATGAGCTGATGTGTGCGCTGACGCCTCGTGTGCGTCGTCAGGTGGTCTGAACATGGCGATCGGCAGGACCCAGTTCGTCTGCCGCGAATGCGGCAACACCACGGCCAAGTGGCTGGGGCAGTGCCCGGCCTGCCAGGCCTGGAACACGCTGGAAGAATTCCGGCTGCCGAAAAAGGATGCGGGCGGTCGGCGCCCGGCAGCGGGCATGCTGGCCGAGACCTCGTCGATTGCCCTGCTGTCGGAGGTGCCGGTGGACACGGTGCCGCGGCTGCCGACAGGGTTGGCCGAGTTCGACCGCGTGCTGGGCGGCGGCATGGTGCCCGGTTCGGTGGTACTGATCGGGGGCGACCCAGGCATCGGCAAGTCCACGCTGCTGCTGCAGGCGCTGGCACTGATGTCGCAGAACCAGCGAGTGCTATACGTGAGCGGCGAAGAGTCGCTGGCACAGGTGGCCTTGCGCGGTGCGCGCCTGGGCATTGACGGCTCAACGCTGCCGATGCTGGCCGAGGTGTCGCTGGCCCACATCACGCAGGCCATCGAGCAGGTCAAGCCGGCAGTGGTGGTCATCGACTCTATCCAGACGATGATGAGCGACGACCTGCAGTCAGCCCCGGGCAGTGTGTCGCAGGTGCGCGACTGCGCCGCGCAGCTCACCCGGCTGGCCAAGCAGCAGGGTGTGGCGGTGGTGATGATCGGCCACGTGACTAAGGAAGGGGCGCTGGCCGGGCCGCGCATCCTGGAGCACATGGTCGACACGGTGCTGTACTTCGAGGGTGACAGCCACTCCACCTACCGGCTGATCCGCGCCATCAAGAACCGCTTCGGGGCCGTGAACGAGCTGGGCGTGTTCGGCATGACCGACCGAGGGCTGAAAGCCGTCACCAATCCGTCGGCGCTCTTTCTGTCGCAGCATGCCGACCCGGTGTCGGGATCGTGCGTGCTGATCACCCAGGAAGGCACGCGGCCGCTACTGGTGGAAATCCAGGCCCTGGTGGACCAGTCCGCCGGCGGCGCGCCGCGCCGGCTGTGTGTGGGTCTGGATCCGATGCGGCTGTCGCTACTCTTGGCCGTGCTCAACCGCCATGCCGGCATCCAGTACCACGATCAGGACGTGTTCCTGAACGCCGTGGGCGGCGTGCGCATCACCGAACCGGCGGCTGACCTGGCCGTCGTGCTGGCCGTGCTGTCGTCGTTGAAGAACAGGCCGCTGCCGCAGGGGCTCGCCGTGTTTGGCGAGCTGGGCCTGGCCGGCGAGGTGCGCCCGTCACCGCGCGGCCAGGAACGGCTGCGCGAGGCGCTGAAGCTAGGTTTCTCGCGGGTGATCTGCCCCAAGGCCAACGCACCGCGCAAGCCGCTGGCTGGACTGGAGGTCATCGCCGTGGAGCGCATCGATCAGGCCATTGCCCACGCCTGGGATTGAGTGCTTCTTCGAGCCAACCCCTTCGAGCGGGCCCCTACGGGTCGGCGACTTCGGTGTTTCTGGCCGTGACCGCGCTAATCCTTGAGGACCGGATCCTGCGAGCAAGGGGCTTCAGCTCAGGTCGTCCAGCAGGATCTCGGCCGCCATCCGGCCGCTGCGTACCGCGCCTTCCAGCGTGGCCGGATAGCCACCGTAGCTGTAGTCACCGGCCAGCACCACGCCCGGCAGCTGTGGCAGCAGATAGCCTGGTGACACCGTCGGACGATCGTCGGTGCAGGCAAAGGTGGCGCGCTTTTCGTGGATCAGCACAATGTGCTCAGCCGGTGGCAGCTGCATCAGCTCGGAAAGCTGACGCTGCAGGGCCACCTGGAAAGCGGCCTCGCCCTCGGCCTGGGCCGCCTCGCTGTCGCTGATCACCATGGCGCCCAGCCGCCAGCCCGCCTGTTCGCCCCGGTCGAAGAACCAGTGGGCCGGCCCCGGCTCGCTCTGGTCGCCCACCAGCGAGAAGACGGCCGGCAGCCGGGCAGGCAGATCGGTATTGGTTGCCCGCCAGCCGACATAGGCTGTGGTGATGGGGCGCCAGCCAAAGCCGTTGAGCGGCGACAGAAAGGAAGCCGGCGCAATGTTGGCCAGCAGCCGCGCGCTGGTGGGCGGCGGACAGGCCAGCACCACATGGCTCGCTTCCAGCGTCCATTCGTCCTGACCGGCGCTGCCAGTACGCAACCGATAGCTGACACCGCCCGGCGAGGCGGTCCATGCACCCTGGGTCCCCGGCGTGCCCCCGAGACGGCCCACGCGGATCTCACGAACCGGCGTGCGCAGCTGGACGGGGCACCCCTGTGCCTGTAGCCAGGCCAGTGCCGGATCGACGAAGAGCGCTGCCAGATCCTGACTGGCCAGCACGAAATCGCTGGCCGCGGGTGCACGACCCAGGCTGTCGCGCAGCACCCGCAGGAAGACCTGGGCCGAGGCCAGCTCCGGCGGCGTGTTCATGGCGCTGACCACCAGCGGATCCCACAGCTGGCGCACCAGCGCCGGGGGCTGATGGGTCCGTGTGTACCAGTCGGTCACGGTGCGCACGCCCATGGGAGGGTGCCAGCCACTCAGCCGTGCCAGCGCCAGCGTGCGCAGCAGGTTCAGCCGCTGGCCCAGCGTCAGACCTCGCGCCAACAGCAGGGCGGTCAGCAACGACAGGGATTCCGCTGGATTCAGCCCCACCGGACCGTCCCCGGAAACGACCGGGACATGGCGCCGCCGCTTCAGCCGCAGGCCGGCAGCGTTTTCCCAGTGCAGCGGCAGGCGCTGCATGCCCTGGCCACCTAGCCAGTCCACCAGCGCCAGCGTGTCACGGTAGGCACCCAGCAACAGGTGCTGCCCATTGTCCAGCACGATGTCGTCGGTGTCCGGCCAGGGCAGTGTCTGGCTCCGGGCCCGACCACCGGCCTGGGGTGCCGCTTCCAGCACCTGCACCGGTATGCCGGCTCGCCGCAGGTGCAGCGCGGCCGACAGCCCCGCCCAGCCCGCCCCCACGATGACCACGGGAGGCATGTCACGCCGGGCGGGCACGTTCCGGAGAGCAGACGCCGGCGTTCCGTCGATACGCATGGACCTCACGCCGGATCGGTCGTGATGCGGGGCGGGCGGCCGGTGGCGCGTGTGCGGCAGGCCAGCCAGAACTTGCGCAGCGGCGTGAGCGCAATGCGCTGGGTCATGACCGGATAGCCACTGCGCGCGATCTCGTCGAGCAGACTGACATAGATGGCCGCCATGATCAGTCCCGGCCGCTGACGGCCCCGGTCCACATCCGGCAGCAGGGCAAAGGCCTCGCAGTAGGCCTGGCGTGCCCGAGTGACCTGTTCGGCCATCAGCGCCCGGAAGGCGGGCGATTCCTGCACCTCAGCGCGGGCCGACAGGATCTGCTGGCGGCCCAGGCCATGACGGATCAGGTCCTGCTGCGGCAGGTAGACGCGCCCGAGCCGGGCGTCCTCACCCACATCGCGGATGATGTTGGTGAGTTGGAAAGCCAGCCCTAGGCGGTCGGCGTACTGCAGCGTCTTCGGATCCTCGTAGCCGAAGATGGCCGCCGACATCTCGCCGACCACGCCGGCCGCCCGACGACAGTAGAGCTTCAGACCCACGAAATCCAGGTAGCGTTCGCCATCCAAGTCCATGCGCATGCCATCAATGACTTCCACCAGCTGGCGGCGGCGCAGGCCATACGGCGCCAGGAAAGGCTGCAGGGCGCGCGTGACAGGATGGGTGGGCGCCCCTTCAAAGAGTGCGCCCACTTCCTGGGCCCACCAGTCGAGCTTGCGCCGGGCCACGTTGCGATCACCCTGCGAATCGGCCACGTCATCGACCTCACGGCAGTAGGCGTAGAGCGCGGTAATAGCACGCCGCCGCTCGGGCGGCAGGAAGAGAAAGCTGTAGTAGAAGCTGGAACCACTCTTCACTGCCTTGTCCTGGCAGTATTCATCCGGTGTCATGAAAGGGGTGTCGTCGTGGACGGGAAACGGGGGTCAGGCCTGTCGGCGGGATAGAAGCGCCAGGCGCAGCAAGGCAGGGCCATCGCGCCAGCCCAGTACAGGGCGATGGGCCACGGAATCGTAATCGGCATGGGCGATTCGGTCCAGAATGCGCTGGCCGCCGGCGATGATGAAGCGCAGTTCGGCCGCCAGGCGCCAGGGCAACTGCTGCGGCAATGCCACACCAGCCAGCAGCTGGGCCTGGGTGCTCTGCCATTCCAGGCGCACGGCCTGCCGGCTGGCAACGCCCAGACGGCCTGCATGGGCCTCGGCCAGCAGCGTCTCGGCGCTACTGCCGGCTACCGCCAGCGTGGCGACGGGAATGTAGACCCGGTCCTTGACGGCATCGAGGCCGATGTCCTGCAAGAAATTGATGCGCTGCAAGGCGCTGCAGATGGCGTCGGACTGCGCCAGCGCCGTGTCCGACCCCACCCCGTACAGCTGCAGCAACAGCCGCCCCACCGGGTTGGCCGAGCGGCGACAGTAATCCTGCACCTGGGCCTCGGTGGCATAGCGTTTCACACGCAGGTCCTGCAGGAAGGCATCGAGCAGATCGTGGAAATGGCGCCAGTGCAGCCCGTGGCGCTGCACCGGTGCCACGAGTCCATCCACCACCGGCACACCGCTGGGGCTGCCCTGAGCGGCCTCGTCCAGCGCCATGTGCAGCGCCAGCAGTGCCGCCTCACGCTCGGATGTTGGCACGTCTCCCTCGTCGGCCAGGTCGTCGGCATGACGGGCAAACCGGTAGATGGCCAGCACGGCCGGGCGCAGGCGTGCGGGCACGAGCCACGACCCCACCGGGAAGTTCTCGGCATGATCGACCCCATGCCAGGGCCTGGAAGCCTGACTGAGGGGAAGGCTGTCGGATGCTTGTCCGTCAGCGTCCGTGGTGGTACGCGCTGGATTCATGGCACGGGATTGTAGCCAGCGAACTGACCGTCTTCTGCACGGATGCGATATTATGGGCCAAATTGATGACTCATCGGTCATTGACAGACTCTTTCTTTCGTCATATCGATCATGGTCTGCTGCCTGCCCACATCTCCCCTGGCCAGAGGCCCGTTCCGGATACTGGCGCTGGCCTGCACCGGTGCTTTCCTACTGACCGGTTGCGGTCAGAAACCCTCACACCACGAAGAGCCGCCCCGGCCGGTGCTGTCCGAGGTGATACGGCCCGCGCCGCTGCTCGATGGCTGGTCACTGGCCGGCGAGGTACGGGCACGCACCGAAGCTAGCTACGCCTTCCAGACAGGCGGCCGGGTCATCGAGCGACGGGTGGATACGGGCGATGCCGTGACGACCGGGCAAGTGTTGGCCCGCATCGATCCCGTGGACCTCAAGCCACTGGTCAATGCCCGCCGTGCTGAGCAGCTGGCAGCCCGCAGCGAGCTGCAGCTTGCCCGGGCCGACCTGGAACGCGCCGAGCGGATGCACGCCCGGAATTTTGTGAGCAGCGCCAATGTAGATCGGGCGCGTGCCGCCGTGGACGTGGCGCAGGCAAAGCTGAAGGCGGCCAACGCCCAGGCACACCAGGCCGACAACGCCTTCGGCTATCGCCAGCTGGTGAGCAAGGTCGATGGTGTGGTGACGGCCGTGCAGGTGGAAGCCGGCCAGGTCGTGGCTGCCGGCCAGCCGGTCATGCGCGTGGCCGCTCAGGGGGACGTGGAAGTGGCCGTGGCCATCCCCGAGGCCGATCTGGCCCGTACCCGTTCTGCCGGGACGTGGCGTGTCGAGTTTCCAGGGTTGCCCGGAAAGCACTGGGAAGCCATGCTGCGCGAACTGTCACCCGCCGCCGATCCAGCCTCGCGCACCTACGCGGCTCGGCTGGCGCTGCAGGGCGACACCCATGAGGTAGCCCTGGGCATGAGTGCCGTGGTCCAGGCGCCCCGCACCAATGCCGACGTGCTGAGCGTGCCGCTGAGTGCGCTCTATAGCCGCGACGCCGGCACACAGGTCTGGGTGCTGGACCGCACGTCTTCCACCGTACGCGCCCGCCCCGTGGTGCTGGGAGCCGCCAGCGGCAACCGGGTGGTGATCCGCCAGGGACTTTCGGCCGGTGACGAAGTGGTGGTTGCCGGCGCCAATCTGCTGCGCAACGGACAGAAGGTCCGGTTGCCCGGCGAGCGCCAGGACAAGCAGGGTACAGGGTCTGCCGGGCAGGGCAGGGCCGAAGACCATGAACGCCCGCACGGGCAACGCGAAGACCGCGGGGCATGACGATGCCGAACGTTCCCAATACTCCCCCGGCCACGGATGCCGGCCCTGCACGGCGCGAGGGCTTCAACCTGTCGGCCATCGCGCTGCGCTACCGGCAGGTGACACTCTTCTTCCTGCTGCTCTTCGGCATCGGCGGTGCGCTGGCCTTCTTCAACCTGGGCCAGCGTGAGGATCCCGACTACACGTTCCGGGCGATGGTGGTGCGCACGATGTGGCCGGGCGCCACCGCCCGCCAGGTGGACGAACTCGTCACCGACCGCATCGAGAAGACGCTGCAGGAAATTCCCTACTTCAAGTACACCAACAGCTATTCGAAGCCGGGCGAGTCGCTGGTGATCCTGATGCTGGAGGGGTCATCGCCTGCGGAAAAGGTGAAGGACTACTGGTATCAGGCGCGCAAGAAGATCGGCGACATCCGATACCAGCTGCCGCCCGACATCCAGGGGCCGTTCTTCAATGATGAATTCGGCGACGTGTTCGGTACCATCTACGCGATGACCGGCGACGGCATCGATATGGCCCGGATGCGCCACTATGCTGAGAACGTGCGCGAGCAGCTCCTGCACGTGCCCGACGTGGCCAAGGTCACGCTGGTCGGCGTGCAGCCCGAGCAGATCCACATCACCCTGTCGGTGGCCCGGCTGGCCAAGCTGGGGATTACGCCCGGGATGATCGCCCTGCAGCTGCAGGCGCAGAACCTGATCGCCCCGGCCGGTACCGTGCACACCGACGAACGCAGCGTGCGCCTCGACGTGAGCGGCCAGTTCGACAACGTGAAGGCCATCGAGGAGCTGCGCCTGGCCGTGGGCGGAAACATCATCCGGCTGGGCGACATCGCCGCCGTCTCCCGCGGCTACCAGGAGCCGCCCACCACGGTAATGCGCTACCGCGGCCAGGAAGCCATCGGCATCGCCGTCTCGATGGTCGACGACGGCGACGTGCTGCAACTGGGCCGCAACCTAGATACCCGCATGCGCGAGCTGCGCGCCGACCTGCCGGTAGGCATCGAGTTCGGCAAGGTCTCCGACCAGCCCAAGGTGGTGGAAGGGGCCGTGGATGTCTTCACCCGCTCGCTGATGGAGGCGGTCATCATCGTGCTGGCGGTCAGCCTGCTCAGCCTGGGGCTGCGTGCCGGCATGGTCGTGGCGCTGTCCATCCCACTGGTTCTGGCGGCTACCTTCCTGGGCATGAAGGTCTTCGGCATCGACCTGCACCGTGTCTCCACCGGCGCGCTCATCATCGCCCTGGGCCTACTGGTCGACGACGCGATGATCTCCATCGAGATGATGGCCCGTAAACTGGAAGAGGGGCTGGACACCTTCCATGCCGCCACCTACGCCTACACCAGCACCGCTTTCCCGATGCTGACCGGCACGCTGATCACGGCCGTGGGCTTTCTGCCCATCGCCACCGCGCGCTCGTCCACCGGCGAATACACCTTCGCCATCTTCGCGGTCGTCACCCTGGCCCTGCTCATCTCGTGGGTGATGGCCGTCGGTGCCGTGCCCTTCATCGGCACCTACCTGCTCCGCGGCCGCGACGCACCGGTTGCCGCGGCGAATCCGGATGTACACGCGAAGCAGGCCCTGACCACGTCCGCCGAGGCCGGTACAGTCAGCAGCACGGCTCACGGCGCGGAGCACGCGCTTTTCCATACCCCGTTCTACCGCCGGCTGCGCGCGACCATCGAGGGTGCCATGCGCCATCGCTGGCTCACGCTGGGCGTCACAGTGCTGTTCCTGGCGGCCGGGGTGGCGGGCATGCAGTTCACCACCAAGCAGTTCTTCCCGCCCTCCGACCGCGCCGAGATCCTCGTGGACCTGTGGTTGCCCGAGGGCGCCAGTCTGGCAGCCACCCGAGCACAGTCCGAGCGGCTGGAGACCTGGCTTGCCAGGGACGGCGACGTGCAGAGCTTCGTGGCCTACGTGGGCAACGGCAGCCCGCGCTACTTCCTGTCGCTGAACCAGCAGCTCTACCGCACCAACTATGCGCAGCTCGTCGTGCTGACCCCGGACGTGGCGGCGCGCAATCGGCTGATGCCCCGGCTGCAGGCCGAGCTGGCCGGCAACTTTCCCGGCGTGCGCACCCGTGCGTACCTCACGCCGCTGGGTCCACCGGTGGCCTTCCCGGTGCAGTTCCGCATCGGTGGACCTGACGTCAACACGATCAAGCGCATCGCCAACCAGGTACTGGAAGCGGTGCGCGCCAACCCCTACACCGTTGAGCCGCACATGAACTGGGGCGAGCGCAGTCCCAGCATCCAGGTCAACGTGGACCAGGACCGGGCACGCGCCGTGGGCCTGTCCAGCGGGCAGATCAGCCGGATGCTGGGTGGCGTCATCGATGGTACCCCCATCGGCACGCTGCACGAGGGTGACCAGCTGATCCCGGTGGTCATCCGTGCCCCGCAAGGTGAACGCAACGACCTGTCCGCGCTGGGCTCGATCCAGATTCCCACTGCCCGGGGCGGCACCGTCCCGCTGTCGCAGGTGGCCACGCTGCGCAACGTGATGGACGAGCCGATCCTCTGGCGCCGCAGCCGTATCCCCACGCTGACGGTCAACGCGGACATCGTGGCCGGCATGCAGGGGCCGGACGTGATGCACCAGATCCAGCGCCAGCTGAAGACGATCCGGGCCGGGCTGCCTGCCGGCTACCGCATCGATGCCGGCGGCCCCGAGGAGGAGAACGTCAGCGCGCAGGCCTCCATCATGCGCGGCATGCCGCTGATGGTGGGCCTGATCCTCACGCTGCTGATGCTACAGCTGCGGCGCTTCTCGCTGGTGCTGATGGTGATACTCACCGCCCCGCTGGGTATCGTCGGCGTGGTGGCGGCGCTGCTCGTCTCGGGGCGACCCTTCGGCTTCGTCGCCATGCTGGGTACCATCGCGCTGGCCGGCATCATCATGCGCAACACCGTCATCCTGGTGGACCAGATCCGACAGGACATCAATGAGGGGCACACGCCGTGGGAGGCCGTGCGCGAGGCCACCGTGCGTCGCTTCCGGCCCATCACTCTCACGGCCGCCGCGGCCATTCTGGCCATGATCCCGCTGTCGCGCGACGTGCTATGGGGCCCCATGGCCGTCTCGATCATGGGTGGTCTGGTGGTGGCCACGGTGCTGACGCTCCTGATGGTGCCGGCGCTCTACGTCGCCTGGTATCGCATCCGTCCGCCGCAGCACACCGCTGCCTGACAGCTCGCGCCCGGGTTGCTGTTTGCCGGATACAACGCCAGCGCACCGGCCCGGGACTCGCCCCCGGTGCAAATGAGGGAGGGAGACACCCTCACGGGGCTTCATCGACGGTCCGGCCCGCATCCCCTTGCATGTTTCAGCTAGAATCATTGAGATCGATGCGCTGCCTGCGGCCCGTGCCTTACCGAGACATGATGTCCCGCGCCGCGCCGGGTCTGCCCCGACACCGGCGACGGCGCCTAACGGTACGTCGCGGCAGCGACTGCAACCGGTTCTTTTTCCGGTCCTGCGGCTGTGGCGAAATTGGTAGACGCACCAGATTTAGGTTCTGGCACCGCAAGGTGTGAAGGTTCGAGTCCTTTCAGCCGCACCAACCTGCCTTTTCTTGAACAACCAACCCAACGGAACTCAACGACGGATGGCTTCCCAGCTTGAAACAACCGGCACCCTGGAACGCCGGCTGATGCTTTCTGTAAACCCGGCCGACATTTCCTCCAAGGTCCAGGAGCGCTTGCGTTCGATGGCCAAGACCACCCGCATGCCGGGCTTCCGCCCCGGCAAGGTACCGGTACGCCTGATCGAGCAGAGCTACGGTCCGCAGGTACATTCCGAAGTCCTCGGCGACGCCATCTCGCGTGCCTTCAGCGACGCCGTGCAGGCCGAGAACCTGCGTGTGGCCGGTCAGCCCGAGATCGCTCCCAAGGACGAGAGCCAGGGCCCTGAGGCTACCGAATTCGTCGCCACCTTCGAGGTCTATCCCGACGTGAAGCTCGGTGATCCGGCCGCGCTGGAAGTCGACCGCTACAATGCCAGCGTCGACGACGAGGCCCTGGAAGCAACCATCGACGTGCTGCGCAAGCAGCGCACCCGCTGGAACGCCGTCGATCGCGCCGGCGACAAAGGAGACCGCGCCACCATCGACTTCGTAGGCAAGCTCGACGGCGAGCCCTTCCACGGAGGTTCCGCCGAAGGTTTCCCGATGGTGCTGGGCGAAGGCCGCATGCTGCCTGACTTCGAAGCGGGCGTTCTGGGCAAGAAGGCCGGCGAGACCGTCACCTTCGACGTGAAGTTCCCCGACGACTACAACGCCGAACACCTGGCCGGCAAGACAGCCCAGTTCGAGGTCACGATCCAAAAGATCGAGGCGCCCGAGCTGCCCGAGGTCGATGCCGACTTCGCCCGCCAGATGGGTCAGGAAGACGGTGATGTCGAGAAGTTCCGTGCCGACGTACGCACCAACCTGGAGCGCGAGGTCCGCCAGCGCGTGCAGTCGCGCACCAAGAGCTCTGTTATGGACAAGATCGTCGGCCTGGCCGACATCGAGCTGCCCAAGGCCCTGGTCGCCCAGGAAGCCGAATCGCTGGCCGCACACATGCGCGAGGACCTGCAGGCCCGCGGCGTGGATCTGCGCAAGGCCCCGCCGGTGCCCACCGACGCCTTCACCGAACAGGCCACCCGCCGCGTGCGTCTGGGCCTGATCGTCTCCGAAGTGGTCCGCGAGAATGCCCTGCAGGCCAAGCCCGAGCAGATCCGCAAGCAGATCGAGGAATTCGCCTCCACCTACGAGAACCCGGCCGAGGTGATCCGCTGGTACTTCAGCGACCGTGACCGTCTGGCCGAGGTCGAGGCCCTGGTCGTCGAGCAGAACGTCGTCGACTGGCTGCTGTCCAAGGCCAAGGTCACCGACCACGAGGTCGGCTTCGACGAGCTGATGAAGGGTCTGGCCTGATCAGCCCCTCCTGCCGCCACCGACACCCGTCCGGCGGTGTCCCCACCGGGCCTACCGGATACCATGGGCGGCAGGGCTCCTTCGGAGCCCGCCACCTTGCGGCCCTCCGCAACATCCCCATTTGGGTTGTGCAAGACCGGTCGGTGACATCCCGGCCGGTTTGCATTTCCGCCCCACCATCGAGGAAGCATTCATGACCTTCAACAGCTTGGTCGAGGATCAGGTGAACCTGCACCTGGCGCAGGCCGCCGATCCCTTTGCCCCGCAGGCCGTCGCACAGGCTCCCCAGGGCCTGGGCATGGTGCCCATCGTCATCGAGCAGAGCGGCCGGGGCGAGCGCGCCTATGACATCTACTCGCGCCTGCTGCGCGAGCGCGTGGTGTTCCTGGTGGGGCCGGTGATGGACCAGTCCGCCAACCTGGCCGTGGCCCAGATGCTGTACCTGGAAAGCGAGAACCCGGACAAGGACATCCACTTCTACATCAATTCCCCCGGCGGCTCGGTCTCCGCGGGCCTGGGCATCTTCGACACCATGCAGTTCGTCAAGCCCGACGTGTCCACGCTGTGCATCGGCTTCGCTGCCAGCATGGGTGCCTTCCTGCTGGCCGCCGGCGCCAAGGGCAAGCGTCATTCGCTGCCCAATTCGCGCATCATGATCCACCAGCCCTCGGGCGGTGCCCAGGGCCAGGCCTCCGACATCGAGATTCACGCCAAGGAAATCATCTATCTGCGCAAGCGCCTGAACCAGATCCTGGCCGACCGCACCGGCCAGCCGCTGGAGCGCGTCGAGCGCGACACTGAGCGTGACAACTTCATGTCCGCCGACGAGGCCCTGGAATACGGCCTTATCGACAGGGTGATGACCTCGCGCACCGAGGTCACCGGCAAGCCCGACGCCGGCGGCAAGTGAGAGACTGGAGAAACAGCGCATGCCCGAGAAGACAGGATCCTCCGATAAGCCCCTCTACTGCTCGTTCTGCGGCAAGAGCCAGCACGAGACCCGCAAGCTGATCGCGGGTCCGTCGGTCTATATCTGCGACGAGTGCATCGACCTGTGCAACGAGATCATCCGTGACGAGGGCCAGGGCGAGGCACCCGGTACCTCGTCTAGCGACCTGCCCATTCCGTCCGAGATCGCCGCCATCCTCGACCAGTACGTGATCGGCCAGCAAAAGGCCAAGCGCACGCTGGCCGTGGCCGTCTACAACCACTACAAGCGGCTGCGCCACAAGAGCGACAAGGACGACGTGGAGCTGACCAAGAGCAACATCCTGCTGGTCGGCCCCACTGGCTCGGGCAAGACGCTGCTGGCGCAGACGCTGGCGCGGCTGCTCAACGTGCCCTTCGTGATGGCCGATGCCACCACGCTCACCGAGGCCGGCTATGTCGGCGAGGACGTCGAGAGCATCATCCAGAAGCTGCTGGCCGCCTGTAACTACGAGATCGACAAGGCCCAGACGGGCATCGTCTACATCGACGAGATCGACAAAATCTCGCGCAAGGCCGACAACCCGTCCATCACCCGCGACGTGTCGGGGGAGGGCGTGCAGCAGGCGCTGCTGAAGCTCATCGAGGGCACGGTGGCCTCAATCCCGCCGCAGGGTGGCCGCAAGCACCCCAACCAGGACTTCGTGCAGGTCGACACCACCAACATCCTGTTCATCTGCGGCGGCGCCTTCGACGGCATGGACAAGGTGATCCGCGACCGCTCCGAGCGCTCCGGCATCGGCTTCGGCGCCCAGGTCAAGGGCACGTCCAACCGCAGCCTGTCGGAACTCTTCCAGGACATTGAACCTGACGACCTGATCAAGTTCGGCCTGATCCCCGAACTGGTGGGCCGCCTGCCGGTGCTGGCCACGCTGGACGAGCTGGACGAGGCCACACTGGTGCGCATCCTCACCGAGCCGAAGAACGCGCTGGTCAAGCAGTACCAGAAACTCTTCTCGATGGAAGGCGTCGAGCTGGACATTCGTCCGGCCGCGCTCAAGGCCATTGCCCGCCAGGCGCTCAAGCGCAAGGCCGGTGCACGCGGCCTGCGCTCCATCCTGGAGCATGCGCTGATCGACATCATGTACGAGCTTCCCGGCCTGAAGAACGTCGAAAAGGTCGTCATCGACGAGAACGTCATCGAAGGTACCAGCAAGCCCCTCCTGATCTATAGCGAGACCTCCCGGGTCTCGGGGGGCGACAGCTGACGATCGCCGGACAGGCCAGGGCACCCCCCTACAACCACCAGGACTGAAATCCGGGCGGCTTGCGGGGCCCGCTCCGGCCACCCCGGGCTCTTTGCATCCGCCATCCGATGGCCTGTACCATCGACAACAGCCGGCCCCGTTTACACCTTCCGTGCAGACTTGGTCGGCTGTCCCGTTTCTGCAGCAGTCGTTCTTTCCACCCTCCTTTCCGCCTGCCGGCTCTGGCGGTGCCTGTCCATCGTCACCACCCGCTATTTCAGTCCCCCGTCTTCCGGGCATGCCGACCGCCGCCAACACAGCCGACAGGCCTTCGGTTTGCTGTCGATGCGTGGCGGCCTCAGAACGCGCCACCTTCCGACGGATCGCGCATGCCGCCCGTCCCACGCACTGCTGTGCAGCAGGCTGGACACGGTTTCATAAGGAAACTCGCAACAACATCCGCGTATTCTTGTAATCTTTTGGAATCATCCCCAGATGCCTCGTATGCTGACCCCTGTCGCCCAGGACGGGCCCGGGTACAGCGGTCAGCACACTTTTCGGGAAACCGATGAACGATAGCCATATTCCCAACCAGACCCTGCCACTGTTGCCCCTGCGCGACGTGGTGGTCTTCCCCCACATGGTGATCCCCCTCTTCGTGGGCCGCCAGCGCTCCATCAAGGCGCTGGAAGCGGCCATGGAAGCCGGCAAGAGCATCATGCTGGTTGCCCAGAAGAACGGCTCGAAGGACGACCCCACCGCCAGCGACATCTATGGCATCGGCTGCGTCTCCAACATCCTGCAGCTTCTGAAGCTGCCCGACGGTACCGTCAAGGTGCTGATCGAGGGCGTCAGCCGCGCACGCATCGGCAATGTCGACACCGAAGGCGAGCATTTCTCGTGCGAGCTGGACGACATCCATGACGAGGATTCGGTCTCGCCCGAGGTCGAAGCCCTGCGGCGCACCATCCTGTCGCAGTTCGAGCACTACGTGAAGCTCAACAAGAAGGTGCCCTCCGAGATCCTGGCCTCGCTGTCCGGTATCGAGGATGCGGGCCGCCTGGCCGACACCATCGCCGCACACCTGCCCATACGCATCGAGCAGAAGCAGGAAGTGCTGGAGACGCTGCCGGTGGGCGGGCGCCTGGAGAAGCTGCTTGCGCAGATCGAGAACGAACTCGACATCCTTCAGGTCGAGAAGCGCATCCGTGGGCGCGTCAAGCGCCAGATGGAAAAGAGCCAGCGCGAGTACTACCTGAACGAGCAGGTCAAGGCCATCCAGAAGGAACTGGGCGAGGGCGAGGACGGCGCCGACTTCGAGGACATCGAGAAGAAGATCAAGGCCGCCCGCATGCCCGAAGAGGCCCGCAAGAAATGCGAAGGCGAGTTCCGCAAGCTGCGTCTGATGTCGCCCATGTCGGCCGAGGCCACCGTGGTGCGCAACTACATCGACACGCTGCTGGCCCTGCCGTGGAAGAAGAAGAGCAAGCTCAACAATGACCTGGCCCATGCCGAGAAGGTGCTCGACGAGGACCACTACGGGCTGGAGAAGGTCAAGGAGCGCATCCTTGAATACCTTGCGGTGCAGCAGCGCGTCGACAAGGTGAAGGCGCCGATCCTGTGCCTGGTTGGTCCTCCGGGCGTGGGCAAGACCTCGCTGGGTCAGTCCATCGCTCGCGCCACCAACCGCAAGTTCGTGCGCATGGCCCTGGGCGGCGTGCGTGACGAGGCCGAGATCCGTGGCCACCGCCGCACCTACATCGGCTCGATGCCGGGCAAGATCCTGCAGAGCATCACCAAGGTCGGCGTACGCAATCCGCTCTTCCTGCTCGACGAAGTCGACAAGATGGGCCAGGACTTCCGTGGCGACCCAGCCTCGGCCCTGCTGGAGGTGCTCGACCCCGAGCAGAACGACACCTTTGCCGACCACTACGTCGAGGTCGACTACGACCTGTCGGACGTGATGTTTGTGGCCACGGCCAACTCCTTCAACATCCCTGCGCCGCTGCTGGACCGGATGGAAGTCATCCGCCTGTCCGGCTACACTGAGGACGAGAAGGTCTCGATTGCCCAGCGCTACCTGCTGCCCAAGCAGATCAAGAACAACGGCCTGAAGGCCGGTGAGCTGACCGTGAGCGAAGCGGTGCTGCGCGACATCCTGCGCTTCTACACGCGGGAGGCCGGTGTGCGCTCGCTGGAGCGCGAGCTGTCCAAGATCTGCCGCAAGGCCGTCAAAGCGCTGCTGCTGGACAAATCCCTCAAGGGCATCACTGTCACCGCTGAGAACCTCGACTCCTTCCTGGGCGTGCGCCGCTACACCTACGGCATTGCCGAAAAGCACAACCAGGTCGGGCAGGTCAATGGTCTGGCCTGGACGGAAGTGGGCGGTGAGCTGCTCACCATCGAGGCCATCGCCGTACCGGGCAAGGGCAAGAACCTCACCACCGGCAAGCTGGGCGACGTGATGCAGGAGTCCATCAAGGCCGCGATGACCGTGGTGCGTCGCCGCGCGGCACAGCTCGGCATCAAGCCCGACTTCTACGAGAAGCAGGACATCCACGTCCACGTGCCCGAGGGCGCCACGCCCAAAGACGGCCCCAGCGCGGGTATCGCCATGACCACGGCGCTGGTGTCGGTGCTGACCGGTATTCCGGCGCGTGCCGACGTGGCCATGACCGGTGAGATCACGCTGCGCGGCGAGGTGCTGGCCATCGGCGGCCTGAAGGAGAAGCTGCTGGCTGCCCAGCGTGCGGGCATCAAGCTGGCCCTCATTCCCGAGGAAAACGTCAAGGACCTGGCCGAGATCCCCGACAACGTGAAGAACAGCCTCGAGATCGTGCCGGTGAAGTGGATCGACAAGGTGCTGGAACTGGCCCTGGTGCATTGTCCCCAGCCGTTGCCGGAAGAGGGCGAGGACACCACATCCACCCCGGCCACGCCGCCGGCTGCCAGCAAGCCGACCGACGGTATGGTGGCGCACTGAAGTGCGGCCATCCCCTTCACGAGGCCAAGCAACCCCATGGGCTCAAGCAAACGTCGCCGACACGGTATTTTCAGCCGCAGGCGGCGTTTTTTAGCGCGCCACTTGCAAAGCGCACAAAAAGCAGGTTATATTTACAGCTTCGGTGCAAGGCACACTGGGTGCTTAGCTCAGTTGGTAGAGCGGCGCCCTTACAAGGCGTAGGTCGGGAGTTCGAGACTCTCAGCACCCACCACCTGCCAGGCACTGGACTGAAGTTTTCCTGCCGTCCAGGTGAAGTCTGCTTGGGCCAAGGTACAGAAAACAGCAGGCAACTCAACGGGCTGCAGCTTTTTTTTGAACCATTGGTTGACAACCAAAATAAGCAGGATATAATGCTGGCTTCAGCGGTTGATTGAAAGCTGTTGAGAGTAGGAGCGGTAGTTCAGTTGGTTAGAATACCGGCCTGTCACGCCGGGGGTCGCGGGTTCGAGCCCCGTCCGCTCCGCCAACTCTTGAAAGCTTCAGTAAGCTGAAACAACGAAACCACCCTTGAGGTGGTTTTTTTGTGCCCATCGTCAGCGCAAGGCTGGCGATCACGGCCTCTCAGCTACCTGTCAGGCAGACGGTTGGTGCCGCTCCACGGCACAACCGGCGCGAGCCCCAGCAGCCGGCACCAAGCCCAGCAGGCAGCAGGCAGCAGGCTTATATTGCCCGCAAGGACCGGGCGCAGCCCCGCGCGGCACCTATCCCTTGAAGAATCAACGACCTGGAGACCATCGCTGCCAAACCACCCCTCGGCGGCTGTTGCGGGAATTACCACGTATTACGAACAATGATTATCATTGCCCCGTAGCGAATCACTCCACCTTTGATCAGAACCCGCTTTCCAGATGCTTGTTCCCTTTCTCATCATGTTGCGCGAGGGCATCGAAGCCGCCCTCATCGTCGGCATCGTCGCCAGTTACCTGAAGCAGAGCGGTCGTGACGGCCTGATGCCCGCCGTCTGGGTGGGCGTGCTGCTGGCCAGTGCGCTGTCGCTGTTTGCGGGCGCCGCGCTCCAGCTCATGGCGGCCGAGTTCCCGCAGAAGGAACAGGAGCTCTTCGAGGGCGTGGTGGGCCTCATCGCCGTCGGCATGCTCACCTCCATGGTGTTCTGGATGCGCAAGACCGCGCGCAACATCAAGGGCGACCTGCAGGCCTCGGTAGAGCGGGCGCTGGGCCATGGCACCGATGCGGCCGGCTGGGCGCTCATCGGCATGGTTTTCCTGGCCGTGGCGCGCGAGGGCCTGGAATCGGTCTTCTTCCTGCTCGCCATCTTCCAGCAGAGCCAGGGCTGGCAGGCGCCCGTCGGGGCACTGGCCGGCATCGCTGTGTCCGTCATCATCGGCTATGGCCTCTATTCCGGTGGCGTGCGGCTCAACCTTCGGCGCTTCTTCCGCTTTACCGGCGTGTTCATCCTGCTGGTGGCGGCCGGGCTGCTGGCCGGGGTGCTGCGCAAGTTCCACGAGGCCGGCATCTGGAACCAGCTGCAGACGGTGGTCTTCGATCTGGACCACACGCTGCCCATGGACAGCCCGCTGGGTACCGTGCTGTCGGGCCTTCTGGGCTATCAGTCCGCCCCCGTGGTGGGCGAGATCCTTGTCTACGTGGCCTTCCTGGCCATCACGCTGTTCTTCTTCCTGCGTCCCATGACGGCAGTAGCGGCCCCGGCCGGCGCGGCCCCTCGCTGACCACATCCATCCGAAATCCTCCGGAGGTTCCGGGCAGACCGGAACGCTCCGGGTTCACAGAAACCTCCTCGTCGAACTCCGATGCCTGATTCCCAAAAGAAATCCTCCGCACTGATGCGCACCGCCCTGGGCGGCTCGGCCATCCTCGTCATCGCCGGCCTGGGCGCCTTCTGGTATGCCTCGCAGAAGGCCCAGCAGCAAGCCCCGAAGGAAGAGGGCGATGTCGTCACGGTCACCATCGAGGACAAGGTCTGCAAGCCCAACGAGATCACCGTGCCGGCCGGCCGTACCACCTTCCGCATCGTCAACAATTCCGACAGGGCGCTGGAATGGGAGATCCTGGACGGCATCATGGTGGTGGAGGAGCGCGAGAACATCGCGCCGGGCTTCGCCCAGACCATGCGGGTCAAGCTGCGCCCCGGCGACTACGACATCACCTGCGGCCTGCTGAGCAACCCGCGCGGCAAGCTGCACGTCACGCCCTCGGCCGACTCCGAGGCGGAAGCGGCACGCCCCTCGGCCGTGAACTTCCTGGGGGCGCTGGCCGAGTACCGCTTCTACATGGTGTCGCAGACCAGCCAGCTGCAGGATGCCACCGAACAGCTGGTGGCCGCCATCAAGGCCGGCAACCTGAAGGAAGCGCAGGCGCTCTACGCGCCGGCCCACCAGTTCTACAAGCGCATCGAGCCCATGGCCGAGATGTTTGCCGACCTGGACCAGCGCATCAACGGCCGGGCCGACTACTTCGAGAAGCGTGAGGCCGATCCGGCCTTCCGCGGCTTCCATCGCCTGGAATACGCGCTGTTCGGCCAGCCCACGCCCGACCTGAAGGCACTGGCCCCCATTGCCGACGAACTTCAGGCCGATCTGGGCAAGCTGAAGGAGCGGCTGAGCGCCCTGGACATCAAGCCCGAGCGGCTGGCCAGTGCAGCCTCCCGACTGCTGCGTCGCACGGCCGACAACCTGCCCACCGGCGGCGAGGAAGCCTGGAGCCACGCCGAGGCCTCCGACCTGCAGGGCACACTCGACGGCACGCGCAAGCTGGCCATCCTGGTGGCGCCGCTGCTGACCAAGCCGGCTCCCGCCCTGAAGAAGGGCATCGAGGATGGCTATGCCCAGTTCGGCAAGGCACTGGATCCGTACCGCGACGGAAACGGCTTCAAGACCGGTGCCCTGGACGATGCCGGCCGCAAGGCCGTGGCCGCCCCGGTCAACCAGCTGGCCGACACGCTGGGCCAGGTCAACGCCGCCCTGGGACTGGAGTGATCCCGTTGCTGGCCATCTGACGCGCCCGGGGCTCCCGTCCGGAGCCCCGCAGGCATCGCATTTCCAAAAGAAGAGGCTTCCCATGCAAGACAAGCTCGATCCATCCCGTCTGGCCGCCCTGGGCGGCTGTCCGGCTGGCATCCATGGCCAGTCCGAACCGTCCTCCCGGCAAGTCACGGCCCAGGCCCAGGCCCAGGCCATGATGACCTGTCCGGCCGGGCTGGTGGGTACCAACCAGCCCGAATCCATGCGCCGCCGCCACGTGCTGGGCGGGCTGGGTGCCGCGACCGCAGGCCTGGTCGGCATGACGGCACAGGCCGCTGCCGCTGCCACCGGCAAGGCACAGCACGCCGCCGGCGACGATTCGGTCGGTCAGGTGACCGATGCTCCCCTCAGCACCCACTTCCAGGAGCGGGTTCCGTACCTGGGTCAGCATCAGGCCGGCATCGTCACCCCGCGCCCCAGCGCGGGCATGCTGGCCTCGTTCTTCGTGCTGGCCCAGGACCGCGAGGAGCTGGAACGGCTCTTTCGCACGCTGACCAAGCGCATTGCCTTCCTCACTCAGGGCGGCAAGGAAGTGCAGGTCGATCCCAAGCTGCCGCCGGTCAGCTCCGGTCTGCTGGGACCCGTGCTGCCGCCTGATGCGCTCACCATCACCGTGTCGCTGGGCAACTCGATGTTCGACGAGCGCTTCGGGCTGGCCAAGGTGAAGCCGAAGTACCTGCAGCAGATGACGAAGTTCTTCAACGACGCGCTGGACCCGTCGCTCTGCCATGGTGACCTGTCGATCCAGTTCTGCGCCAACACGCCGGACACGATCATCAACGCGCTGCGCGACATCATCAAGAACCTGCCCGACCTGCTGGTCCTGCACTGGAAGCAGGAAGGCAACGTGCCGCCCATCGCCGCCAAGCCCGGCCAGCCGGCCGAGAGCGCCCGCAACTTCCTGGGCTTCCGTGACGGTTCCGCCAACCCGGATTCCGCCGATGCCCAGCTGATGGACCGGGTGGTCTGGGTGGGACCGAAATCCGGCGAGCCCGCCTGGGCCGTCGGCGGCAGCTACCAGGCCGTGCGCATCATCCGCAACTTCGTCGAGCGCTGGGACCGGACCCCGCTGCAGGAGCAGGAAGCCATCTTCGGGCGCGTGAAGGACACCGGCGCGCCGCTGGACGCCACGGACGGCACCGAATTCCAGGTGCCCGACTACACCACCGACCCGAAAGGCGAGAAGACGCCGCTGGATGCGCACATCCGGCTGGCCAACCCGCGCACTCCGCAGACCGAAGAGAACCTGATCCTGCGCCGGCCGTTCAACTATTCCAACGGTGTCACCAAGTCCGGCCAGCTGGAAATGGGGCTGCTGTTCATCTGCTACCAGGCCAACCTGGAGAAGGGCTTCATCACCGTGCAGAAGCGCCTGGACGGCGAACCGCTGGAGGAGTACATCAAGCCCATCGGCGGCGGGTACTTCTTCACGCTGCCCGGCATCCGTGACGAGAACGACTGGCTGGGCCGCACGCTGATGGAGGCCAGCAGCAGCACGCGCACCTGAGATCACACCCCGGCCAGAGACCCGGCCGGGATCATGCCCTGCACCCCGGCGCCCGGATTCCGTCCGGAACCGGGTTCCACCCGGGAGGCCGGGGCAGGGTAGCCGGGCCTGCCGATGGCCCTGACACCAGGGGCCCCGGTTTCCCCGCCATTCGTGGGGTCATTGCAACTGGTTCTACAATGGCAACCCTTCAGAATCCGTTCTGTTTCTTATTCTCTTTCCACCCTCTTTCAACCCCCGAGGAGCATACCGACATGACCCTTCGCCGTCGCATCATCTCCGTGCTGGTCGCCCACGCCGCTGCCTTCGGCGCCATCAGCGCCCAGGCCGCCGTGGAACCCAGCGAGCTGGTTGGCCCCATCGCCGAATACAAGCTGTTCGTCGACAAGAACGTTTCGGCCCTGGTGAAGGACACCAAGGTCTTCGTGGCTGCCGTCAAGGCCGGCCAGATCGAAAAGGCCAAGAAGCTGTTCGCCCCCGTGCGCACCCACTATGAGCGCGTCGAGCCGGTCGCCGAGCTGTTCAGCGACATCGACGTCGCCATCGACTCGCGTGCCGACGACCACGAGAAGCGTGAGCAGGACCCGGGCTTCGGCGGCTTCCACCGCATCGAGTATGCCCTGTGGCACCAGAAGGACACCAAGGGTGTCGTCAAATACGCCGAGAAGCTGCAGGCCGACGTCGAGGAGCTGCACAAGCGCCTGACCGACCTGACCTTCCCGCCCGAGAAAGTGGTGGGCGGTGCCGCCGTGCTGATGGAAGAAGTGGCCGCCACCAAGATCTCCGGTGAGGAAGACCGCTACAGCCACACCGACCTGTGGGACTTCCAGGCCAACTTCGAGGGCGCCTACAAGATCGTCGAGCTGTTCAAGCCGCTGATCGCCCGCGAGGACAAGGCCTTCCTGGACAAGACCGAGAAGAACTTCGAGACTGTCTTCAACACCCTGAAGAAATACCGGACCAAGGACGGCGGCTTCGTCACCTATGACAAGCTCACCGAAGGCGACCGCAAGATCCTGTCTGCCCGCGTCAACACGCTGGCCGAGGACCTGTCCAAACTGCGCGGCATGTTCGGCCTGAACTGATATCCGCCAGACTGCCCATGCCCGTCCGGCCGTGGCCGGCGGGCAGGGGGTTGGGGGACTTCCTTTCGGGGAAGTCCTCAGGTGAGAGAGAAACGTCAGCGCATCCTCACCATCCCGCCAACACCAGCTTGCCCAGCGTGCGGCCGCCTTCCAGCCGTTCGTGAGCTCGCCGCAGATTCTGCGCATTGATCCGCCCCAGCGTCTCGGTCCGGGTGCTGCGCACCCGCCCCTTGCTTACCAGATCGCCCAGCTCACGCAGGATCTCGCCCTGGCGTGCGATATCCGCCGTGCCCAGCAGCGAGCGCGTGAACATGAATTCCCAGCTGATCGTCAGGCTCTTGCGCTTGAGCGGGACAATATCCAGCGTCTCGGGATCATCGATCATGGCGATCCGCCCCTGCGGGGCGATGAGTTCCACGATGTCCGGCAGATAACGGTCAATACCGTTGGTGCAGAACACGAAGGCCGGCGCGCCGATGCCCAGGGCCGACACTTGGGGTGCCAGCGGCCTGGTGTGGTCGATGACATGGTGAGCCCCCATCCGCTTCACCCAGTCCATCGACTCGGGCCGCGAGGCCGTGGCGATCACCGTCAGTCCGGTCAGCGCGCGAGCCAGCTGGATCGTGATGGACCCCACACCGCCCGCGCCGCCAATCACCAGCAGCGCCGGTGCAGCCCCCGTGACCGGGCGTTGCACGTCAAGGCGGTCAAAGAGCGTCTCCCAGCCGGTCAGCGTCGTGAGGGGAAGGGCGGCGGCATCCTCGTTGCCCAGGCCCTCGGGCACATGCGCGGCAATGCGTGCATCCACCGCCTGCAGCTGCGCATTGCAGCCAGGCCGGTCAATGGCACCGGCATGGAACACCCGATCACCCACCCTGAAACCGCTCACGTCACGCCCCACGGCACGTACCGTCCCCACGGCATCCCATCCCAGGATGCGCCAGCTGCCCGCGGCCGGCCGTGCCGACGCGCGCACCTTCGTATCGACCGGATTGACGGCAATGGCCTCGACGGCCACCAGCAGATCATTTGGCCCGGGCTCCGGATCAGGCAGCTCGATGTCCACCAGCGAGCGTTCATCGGAAATGGGCAGGGGTTGGTTGAAACCTATGGCTTTCATGGATGTTCTCCTTGCAGAAGGTATTGGCATCGCTCCCCGACGATCGGCCCACCATGGGATGTCCGGACCCATGTCCGAACCGCCAGGAATGACGATCCGGACGCCCGGTATCGGACACCGGGCAGCTTGGCACCTGGCCGCGCCGGGGAAGCATGGCGGCAATGCTGATCCATACCATCTCACTCCGCAAGAACGCACATGAATCGCACATAGTGTCGAAAAATATACTGTCCGTGCGTGTGGACGCTATAATCCCGGCTCTTCTGGCTGCACCCGCCCGCCAGGGCGGCATGGCCGTCTCGCGGCTGCTTCAGATCTGTCGGGAGCAAGCGGCCAGCCCGATAGGTTCCGCCTCCTCTCGCACGACAGCGCGTCGTGCGCCTCCTGTTTCGTTCCCCATGGCAAGAACCCCGCACGCCCGATTCGACTGTGCCGCCGGCTGTCCGGTGGAAGCCACACTGAACCTGATCGGCGGCAAGTGGAAGGGGGTCATCCTCTACCATCTGCTCACCGGGAAGGTGCTGCGCTTCAATGCGCTGAAGCGCATGCTGCCCAACATCACGCAGCGCATGCTCACCAACCAGCTGCGCGAGCTGGAGCATGATGGTCTGGTGGCCCGCACCATCTATCCGGAGGTGCCACCGCGTGTCGAATATCGGCTCACCGAGCACGGACAGACGCTGGAACCCGTCATTGCCGCCCTGAAGGCCTGGGGCGACAGTCATGTCGGCAAGCCGCCTGCGGCCGACAAGGCTGACGGATCCCCCGACTGATCCCCGGCATCCATTCCCCGAAGATCCCTCCTCATCCTCGACTTATGCTGAAGAACACCGGTATCACCGTTGCACTGGCCATGCTGTCCATGGTCGGTGCGCTGGGCATCGATGCCTATCTGCCCTCATTTCCCGCCATCATCCAGGACTTCCAGGCCACGCCGCTGGCCGTGCAGCAGACGCTCAGCATCTACGTGGGCGCAATGGCCATCACCACGCTGTTTGCCGGCACGCTGTCCGACAGCTTCGGGCGCCGCCCCACGGTGATCGTGTCGCTGCTGCTGTTCACGGCGGGCTCGGCACTGGCCATCTTCGCCAAGGACATCCAGATCCTGCTGCTGGCCCGTGGCCTGCAGGGCGTCGCAGCCGGCTTCGGTGCGGTACTTTCGCGCACCATCGTGCAGGACCGCTTTCAGGGCGCCGAGGCGCAGCGCGTGATGGCGCTCATCATGATGGTGTTCTCCATTGCCCCGTCGTTCGCGCCCGTCATCGGTGGCTGGCTGCAGGCCACCTTTGGCTGGCATTCAGTGTTCATCATGCTCACCGGCTACGGCCTCGTGCTGTGGCTCATCTGGCAGCTGGGCATTCCCGAGACGCTGCCGAAGGCGCAGCGCACGCCGCTGCAGCTGGGCCGCATCGTCGGCAACTACGGCAAGGTGCTGTGCCACCGCGTGTTCATCCCGCGCGTGCTAAGCATCGCCCTGGTCTTCATCGGCGTGGCCATCTACGTCAGCTCTGCCGCACCCTACATCATCAACATCCTGGGCCTGTCGGAAACCAGCTTCGCCTGGATGTTCATCCCCATGACACTGGGCATGCTGGGCGGCTCCAGCACCTCGCGCCGGCTGGCCCGCAAGGTGGCGCCCAGCCGCCTGACTTTCGTCGGCTTCGTGCTGATGCTGGGCGCCACCTTCACCAGCGTCGTCTACACCTCGGTGGCCACGCCGCAGGTTCCGTGGGCCGTCATCCCGCTGGGCATCTACACCCTGGGCATGACCCTGGCCGTTCCCGGCATGACGGTGCAGGTGCTCAGCATCTTCCCGCAGATGCGCGGCCTGGCTGCCTCACTGCAGAGCTTCGTGCAGATGGGCATCTTCGCGCTGGTCTCGGCCTTCGTGGCGCCGCTGCTCTTTCACAGTGCCCAGTGGCTGGCCATCGCCCACTTCACGGGTCTGGTCATCGCCGCGCTGCTGTGGGCGCTGGGGCCGCGCCATGAAACGGGCGCCGGGGCTGCCCCCGCCGGCCA
>ERZ772946.179-NODE-179-length-29718-cov-6.96322_pt1 | contig 29718 bp, 20 predicted proteins | sample MGYA00511680_ERZ772946 | MGnify/ENA primary metagenome ERZ772946 (study PRJEB29015, sample SAMEA2737918) | human oral metagenome | biome: human oral; feature: human-associated habitat; material: dental | place: China | collected 2016 ... | reverse complement strand
TGCCTGAGCGGGAGTGGCTGGCGGGCCTGCGCCGCCGGCATGCCCACCGCCCGGGCGTCGATCCGGCACTGTCCCACCTGGCTGCGCATGGCCAGCCGCTGCTGGCCGCCTGGGGGCGGCAGGGGCGGGATTTCATCGGTCTGCTGACCCAGTACGATGAGGAGCAGGGGGCGGCCGAGACGCGTCTGCTGGCCATTGACCGGCGGGCGGACATCTTCATCGATCATGAGCCGGCCGATACATTGCTTCTGCAGCTGCAGCAGGACATCCTCGATCTGGCGCCGCTGGCCGAGACGCGCAGCCGCTGGCCGGCGGTCGATCCCCGGCGTGACCGATCCATCCGCTTCCAGATCTGCCACAGTGCGCAGCGCGAGGTGGAGGTGCTCCATGACCAGCTGCTGGCCGCCTTCGCGGCAGATCCCACGCTGCAGCCGCGGGACGTCATCGTGATGGTGCCGGACATCGCCACCTATGCGCCGCACATCCAGGCGGTGTTCGGGCTGTATCCGCCGCAGGACCCACGCTTCATTCCGTTCTCGATGGCCGACCAGCAAAGCCGCAGCCACGAGCCGCTGCTGGCCGCCGTGGAGTTCCTGCTGGATCTGCCGCAAGCGCGCCTGTCGGTGTCCGAGGTGCTGGATCTGCTGGAGGTGTCGTCCTTGCAGCAGCGTTTCGGCATCGAAGCCGAACAGTTGCCGCAGCTGCGCGGCTGGATCGAGAAGAGCGGCATCCGCTGGGGACTGGACCCTGCGCAGCGGCAGTCGCTGGAACTGGACGATGCCGTGGCGCAGAACAGCTGGTGGTTCGGACTGCAGCGCATGCTGCTGGGCTATGTGGCGGGCCATACCGGCACGTGGTCGGACATCGAGCCGCTGGACGAGATCAGTGGCCTGGACGGCGAGCTGCTGGGCAGGCTGCTGGCCCTGGTGCGGGCGCTGCAGGACACCTGGCAGGATGTACGTAATCCCGCCACGCCCCAGGAGTGGGGCGTGCGGCTACAGGCCATGCTGGACCGCTTCTTCGTGGCCGATGAGGGGCGCGAGGGCATCCTGCTGATGCGGCTTTCCGAGGCCTTGCAGCAATGGCTGGATGATTGTGCCGAGGCGCAGATGGACCTGCCGCTGCCCCTGTCGGTGGTGCGGGAGCACTGGCTGGCCAGCTTCGACGACGAGGGACTGGGACGGCGATTCTTTGCCGGCGCCGTCACCTTTGCCACGCTGATGCCGATGCGGGCGATTCCGTTCCGCCACGTGTGCCTGCTGGGCATGAACGACGGCGACTTTCCGCGTTCGCGCCAGCCAGCGGACTTTGACCTGATGGGCAACGAGTATCGACCGGGCGACCGTTCACGCCGCGAGGATGATCGCTATCTGTTCCTGGAAGCACTGCTGTCGGCACGCGAGCAGCTCTCCATCAGCTGGGTGGGGCGCAGTGTCCATGACGATTCACCCCGTCCGCCCTCCGTGCTGGTGGCGCAGTTGCGTGACCATATCGTTGCCGGGTGGCGGCTGGACGGTCGTGACGAGGAGACGGGTGCGGCACTGCTGGAGGCGCTGACGACCCAGCATCGCCTGCAGCCCTTCAGTCGGGCGTATTTCGTGCGCGATGGTGCTGCGGATTCCACGCGGGCGGGAGATGACGATCTCTTCAGCTATTCGAACGAATGGCGAAAGGCGCTGCAGCAGGCCGAGATGGGGCATGCCGACCACGCTTCGGAAGGGGCCGAGGTTGAAAGCGATATCGCGGAAAATGCGGTGAACGCCGCGTCGGTATCCGGCTCTGCACGATGGCCGATGCTGCCGCCTGCCGAGTGGCCCGAGGAACTGACGCTGGAGGAGCCGACGCGCTTCCTGAAAAGGCCGGTCGCGTACTTCTTTCGCAAGCGCCTGGACATCCACTGGCAGGATGAGGATGCGGTGGTGCCTGATCATGAGCCGTTCAGTCTGGATGGTCTGCAGCAATGGCAGCTGCAGGCCGATCTCATCGCGTCGCAGCAGCATCGGGTCGCGGTGACGCTTTTGTCCCTGGGCGCGGCAACTGAGGAATCCGGTTCCACCTCCGGGTTGAAGGAGGATCTTGCCAACGTGCTGGCCGAGGAGCGGGCACAGGCGCTGACGCGGTTTGCCCGTGCCGGCCAGCTGCCCGTGGGCGCCTTCGGCGAACTGATGCGCGAGAAGCTGGATGCACCGATGGCGGAGATGTTCGAGACCTATCTGCAAGAGATCGGTCGCTGTCCGACCGTGTTGCCGGATGAGGCGTTTCTGTGGCCTGAACAACCGTTGGTGTCGCCCTCAGTCGTCGGTACGCTGGATCAGCTGAGGGCCGGGTTGGAGGGCGAGCGCGTGCGGCTGCTGATCAGTGCCAGCAATCTGGTCAACAAGGGGGGGGGGAAGAAAGCGTCTTCCGGCAAGGGGTCGAAGTCCTCATCCGGAGGGGGCAAGGACAGCAGCTATCGCTACGACAAGCTGCTGGATTACTGGGTCCACCATATCGCGGGCAATCTGTCGGGAAAATCGCTTCGGACGCGAATCATCGGCAAGGAAGGCAGCACGGTCGAACTGATGCCGCTGGATCGGGAGGCGGCGCTGGCGTACTGGCAGGACCTGCTGCAGGCCTGGAACCTGGCCTGCCGTCGGCCGCTGCCGCTGGCGGCCAAGACGGGGTTCGCGTGGATATTCGGTGGGTCGTCCGAGGATCCCGCCAAGCGCCTGCGGGCGGCACAGGCAGCTTATGAGGGCAGCGAGAGCGGATTTGGAGGTGCTGGTGAGTGCCAGCGGGATGAGTATCTGATGCGTGCCTATCCGGATTTCCAGGCGTTGGAGGAGGGCGGCGAGTTTGCTCAGTGGGCCGAGCGGTTGTTGCAGCCGCTGGCGGACGCCGTCGTCAGGAAGGGGGCGGCATCGGGCCATGAGGAATCCGCTGAAGGAGATACCCATGGTGAATGAACAGGGGCAGGGGATGACGGATGGCGGAACAGCCGGAATGTTCGGGAGCGGGCACGGGGAGGGGGCTGCAGCCGTGCGGCTGGAACAGCCCCGGCGGGTTGATCCCCTGCATTTTCCGTTGTGGGGCAGCCGACTGATCGAGGCCAGTGCCGGCACCGGCAAGACCTACACGATCGCAGCCCTGTACCTGCGGCTGGTGCTGGGACATGGCGAGCGCGGCACCGTGAGCCTTGACGCGGCGTATCCGCCCGACGTGGACATGGGGTTTCTCGAGGGGGCCAAACCGCCCCAGGAGGCCACGGCATTCCGCGAAGCGCTGACCCCGCCGAAGATCCTGGTGGTGACCTTCACCGAAGCGGCCACGCTGGAACTGCGGGACCGCATCCGGGCACGGCTGGCCGAGGCCGCGGCATTCTTCCGGGCCAGCGCCGAAGCCGTCGGGGCGGGAACCTGTCTGGATGTCATGGTGCCGGGGAGCGTACCTGATCAGGATGTCGTTGGCGGGTGCTCCGCGCCGGACGCCGCCTCGGCAGGGCAAGACCTTGCCATGTTGCCGAAGGCCGATCCTTTCCTGCAGGGCCTGCGCGATGCCTATCCGGCGGCCCAGTGGTCCGAGCGGGCACGTACCCTGCAGCTGGCGGCAGAGTGGATGGATGAATCAGCCATTTCCACCATCCATGGCTGGTGCAACCGCATGCTGCGTGAGCATGCCTTCGACAGCCGCGGGCTGTTCAACCAGACACTGAGCACCGACACGTCGGAGCTGCTGGCCGAGGCCTGTCGTGATTACTGGCGCAACTTCTGCCAGGGCCTGCCGCTGGAGGCTGCCCGAGTGCTGCAGGGCTGGTGGAGCGACCCGGATGCGCTGCAGAAGGAAGTGCAGGGCCTGCTGTCCGATCTGGACGCGTTGTCCGGTGAGGGACGCTCGCCGGTCGAGGCCATCGGCGAGGCACAGCAGCAGCGCAGACAGCAGCTGCAGGCGCTGAAGGCCCCGTGGCGGGAGGGCTGGATCAAGGAGCTGGGGTGCATGCTGGATGCCGGGCGGGAAAAGCCTGCCACCTCACGCAAGGGCAAGGGAGGGGCCGAGCCGGTGCCGGAAGCACGGCATGAGCGGGCGTTTCCGATCGGCTGGCTCAATGGCAGCAAGGTGAGAACCAACAACCAGGCCCAGTGGTTGCAGCTGCTGCGTGACTGGGTGGACGATGTCGACATGGCAAAGCCCGGACTGTCCGAGACGGCCATGAATCGCCTGACGCCGGATGGGCTGCGCGACGCCTTCGGCAAGGATGTCGATGCCCAGGATCCTGCGCTCGTGGCCATGCTGGACCATCCGGCGCTGGCGGCGATGGCAGCCCTGCCAGGGAAGCTGGCGGCGCTGCCGGATGGGCGTCAGGCGACGCTGCTTCATGCCGCACGCTGGATCGAGGCGCGCTATCGCAGGGCGCGTGACCAGAGAAGCGAGATGAGCTTCGACGACCTGCTGCGACAGCTGGCGCAGGCACTGGCTTTGGAAGGTGGAGAGCGGCTGGCCGAACGGATCCGGGCGCAGTTTCCGGTGGCGATGATCGATGAATTCCAGGATACCGATCCGGTGCAGTACAGCATCTTCGATCGCGTCTATCGGGTGGAGAAGAACTGCCCGGAGCAGGCGCTGATCCTGATCGGCGACCCGAAGCAGGCCATCTATGCTTTCCGGGGGGCCGACATTCATACCTATCTGCGGGCGCGCGAGGCCACCCGAGGACGGCACTACACGCTGGACACCAATTTCCGCTCGTCGAAAGCCATGGTGGGTGCCGTCAACCATGTCTTCGAGGTGGCTGAGCAGCGCCCCGGCGGCGCATTCCGGTTCGGTGCCGTATCGGATGACGGGCACGGTGCAGGAGCAGCGGCGTCGCTGCCTTTCCTGGCAGTGAAGGCTCAAGGGCGCAAGGAAATCTGGCAGGACACGAAGTATCCGGGCGAGGCTGCGCCGGCACTGGTCGCCTGGACGATGCCGGAATATGCCGGAAACAGGTTGAATGCCAAGACGGGCCATGTATCCAAGGGGGCCTATACCGCGCATTATGCCGAGGTCACGGCACGGGAGATCGCGCGCCTGCTGCAGGCGGGGGCTGGTGGCCAGACTGGCTTTGCCGTACCAGCACGTCCGGATGAACGGCCAGGTCATGCGGGTGAGGGGGATTCACGCAGCGTTTCCGGCGTGCGGCCGGCCGACATCGCCGTGCTGGTGAACAGCGGCCGGGAGGCCGATGCCGTCAGAAAGGCCCTGCGTGCCCAGGGCATCCGCAGCGTCTATCTGTCCGAGGATGAGTCGGTCTATGCCAGTCCGGTGGTACCGCCACTGCTGCGCTGGCTGCAGGCGGCGGCCGAGCCTGCGAACGGACGGCTGCTGCGTGCGGCATTGGGTACCGCCCTGTGCGGGCTGGATGCCCTGCAGCTGGAGCGGCTGGTGCATGACGAGCTGCACTGGGAGGCGCGGGTGGCGCAGTTCCAGCGCTACCGGGAGATCTGGCGCAGCCAGGGCGTGTTGCCGATGGTCCGGCACATGCTGCAGGATTTCGGCGTGGTGCCCCGCTTGCTGGCGCAGGGGGGCGAGCGGCAGCTGACCGATCTGCTGCATCTGAGCGAGCTGCTGCAGCAGGCATCTACCCGCCTGGAGGGCGAGCACGCCCTGGTGCGTTATCTGCAGGAGCAGCGGGATGCCCCCGAAGGCGAGCGTGAGGCGCGCCGTCAGCGGCTGGAAAGCGACGATGCCCGGGTGCGTGTGGTGACGGTGCACAAGTCCAAGGGGCTGGAGTATCCGCTGGTGTTCCTGCCGTTCTTCTGCGCTGTGCGCCCGGTGGAGGCGAAGGATGCGCTGCTGCGCTGGCATGATGCCGATGGCCGGCTCCGACTGGTGCCGGGCAGGAGCGCGGATGACGAGATCGTGGCCGCAGCCGATGCGGAACGGCTGGGTGAGGATCTGCGAAAACTGTATGTGGCGCTGACGCGGGCACGTCATGCCACCTGGGTAGGTCTGGGGGCGCTGGAGAACCTGAACCGCAGTGCGGCAGGTCATCTGCTGGGGCTGGGTGGCGAAAGTGGCGATGGCCATCGGCTGTTTGCTGCCCTGCAGGAGCAGGTCGATCAGTGGCGTGAGGGCATCGCACCGGGTGTGCTGGCGGTGGAGGAAGCGTCGTTGCCGGCAGATGGGCAAGACGAAGGGGGCGTGACACAGGCAGCCTTGTGGAGCCCCTCTGAGCGCACATCCGGGCGGGGTGCGGCTGCGTGGAAGACGCCGCCGATGCTGCCTGGCCAGTCATGGCCGCGATGGTGGATCGCCAGCTATTCGGCGCTGGAGGTGGAAGATGTTGCAACGACGCTTTCCGCATCCGGCTCACCGTCCGTGCGGGGCGTGCATGAGACGGTTGTCGCGCATGGGGATGCGGAGCGTGCGAAGCCGGTGGCCGGTGAAGGATGGGAGCCGGGACGGAACGTGGGCGAAAGCGATGCACCTTATGGCGATTCGGCACTGACCGATACCTGGGCCGAGCAGCGCGCAGCCGATGCCGTGTGGCAGCGGCACCTGGTGCAGGCGGCTGAAGCTTCTGCGCTGGCGGTGGCGGATCCTGAGCAAGGCGCGGGGGGGCTCGGCAGCAGCGTGCATGATTTTGCGCGGGGTCCCCAGGCCGGTACCTTCCTGCATGGTTTGCTGGAATGGGCCGGACGCCAGGGCTTTGCCGCGCTGGCAAAGGATCCGGCACGCCTGGCCGAGCAGGTGCGCTGGCGCTTGCAGCGCATGCCGGATTGGCAACCCTGGCAGTCGCTGTTGACGGACTGGCTGGTGCGTCTGCTGACGCAGCCCCTGCCGCTGGATGCGGGGGGCGGGGATCGGATCCAGGGCGACGTGGAAGAGGCGTTGGTGGGTGCCGGGCCCGTGCCGTCAGACGGCACCTCCTCGTTCACGCTGGCCGGCCTGCGGCAGTATCAGGTGGAGATGAGCTTCATGCTGGCGGTGCAGGACATCGACCTGCCGGCGCTGGATGCCTGGGTGCGCCAGCACACGTTCAGTGGCGCTGCGCGCCCCCCGTTGCTGCCGGGGCAGCTCAACGGCATGTTGAAGGGCTTCATCGACCTGGTGTTCGAGCATGAGGGGCGTTTCCATGTGCTGGACTACAAGTCGAACTGGCTGGGCGCTTCGGATGAGGCCTATCGCGGCGAGACCATGCAGGCCGCGGTGCTGGCCCACCGCTACGAGCTGCAGTATCTGTTCTACCTGCTGGCACTGCACCGGCTGCTGAAGGTGCGACTGCCGGACTACGATTACGACCGCCATGTGGGCGGGGCGCTCTATCTGTTCCTGCGTGGCAGTGGTGCGCCGTCACGGGGCGTGTTCGCGGCACGACCGCCCCGGGCGGTGATCGAGGCACTGGATGCGGCTTTTGCGGGGCAGCGGCCGCTGGGGGCAGACAAGCCATGACGAAAGGTGCAATGACACGGCGAGGCCGAAAACCGGTGCAGGACGAACTGACGGGGGACCTGTTTGCTTCGTTGCCGGAGAAAGAGGACGTGGTGCTGCCCGCAGACGTGGCCGGCATGCTGGCGCTTCTGGCACGCTGGCATGAGGAGGGCTGGCTGCGGCGCATCGATCTGGAGCTGGCGCACTTTCTGGCAGAGGGGGCAGAACCGTCCCCGGCGTTGCCGCGGGTGCTGCTGGCGGCGGCGCTGTGCAGCTGGCAGCTGGGACGAGGTCATGTCTGTCTGGATCTGCAGGCGGTGCTGGAACAGCCGATGCCGGTGCTGTCGATTCCGGTGGAGCCCTGGCTGCAGACGTTGACGTTGGCGGACTGGCAGGCAGCCTGCGTGGCGTGCCCATCGCTGGTGGCGCAGCCGTCGGCCGTGGGGGCGACGGATGAGGCATTCACGGATGGGGCCTGGACGACGCCGCTGGTGCTGGTGCAGCATCGCCTGTACCTGCGGCGTTTCTGGCAGTACGAGCAGGACGTCCAGCAGGGCATCCGGCAGCGGCTGATGCTGCCGGGTCTGTCCGGGGAAGAAGAGCCTCGCCTGCAGGAGGCGCTGGTGGTGCTGTTTGGCGGACCGGGCAGTGCCGGGGCAGAGCATGCGGCCCATGCAGCCACCCGTTCGGTGCACATGGCCGGAATGCAGGCTGCGGGAGCGATCGGGGACGCAGCAGCAGAGCCCGGGCGCAGGGCGGACTGGCAGCGGATTGCCTGTGCGCTGGCGGCACGGCGGCGCTTCGGGCTGATCACCGGGGGGCCGGGTACAGGCAAGACGACGACGGTGATCCGGCTGCTGGCCCTGTTGCAATGGCTGGCGCTGGCCGGGCAGGGGCAGTTCCTGCGCATCGGGCTGGCGGCGCCCACCGGCAAGGCAGCGGCACGACTGGGCAGCTCGATCAGCAGCGCCATTGACCGGCTGCCGCTTAAGGACGTGCCCCAGGGCGAGGCGATCCGGGCGGCCATTCCGCGGTCCGTCTCGACACTGCACCGTTTGCTGGGCAGCCGGCCGGGCACGCGGCATTTCCGGCATGACGCGCGCAATCCGCTGCCGCTGGACGTGCTGGTGATCGACGAGGCCTCGATGATCGACCTGGAAATGATGGCGCAGGTGATGCATGCGCTGCCGCCCAGGGCACGGCTCATCCTGCTGGGGGACAAGGACCAGCTGGCGTCGGTGGAGGCCGGTGCCATTCTGGGTGAGCTGTGTGCCCATGCCCGCGAGGGACGCTACTGGCCAGAGACGGCCGACTGGGTGGCCCGGGTGGCGCAGGAGCCCATCGACCGCGGGCTGCAGGCTGACGGGGCAGAAGATGGCACGTTGCTGGACCAGAGCGTCGGCATGTTGCGTCGCAGCCATCGCTTCGGGGCGGACAGCGGCATCGGCCGTCTGGCAGCCCTGGTTAACGATGGCGAGGTGGCCAGGGTGCAGCGCCTGTGGGACGAGGTGCGGGCAGGGTGTGCGTCGGGCCAGGTGCCCGACATCGCCCGGATCGAGGTGGATGCCGAGCGTTGGGATGCGCTGCGGCAACTGGTGGTTCACGGCCGGCTGGACGGGGTGCCTGCTGATCAGGGGCCGGTGGGGTACGCGCATTACCTGCGGTGGATGCACCGGAACCATCCGGCGGACGAGGCCGGGCAGGACAGCTTCGATGAATGGGCGGCCGGGGTGCTGCAGGCCCATGGGCGCTTTCAGCTGCTGTGTGCGCTGCGTCAGGGAAGCTGGGGGGTGGAGCGGCTGAACCGGCAGATTGCGCTCTGGCTGCAGTCAGCGGGCTTGCTGGCGGCCAGTGAGGGGTGGTACGCGGGTCGGCCGGTGATCGTCACCCGCAACGACTACGAGCTGGGGCTGATGAATGGCGATGTGGGCATTGCGCTGGCGGCTCAGGGTGGCCGGTTGCGGGTGGCGTTCCCGGCCGAGGGGGGCAGCTGTGGCATTCGCTGGGTGCTGCCCAGCCGGTTGCAGGCGGCCGAGACGGTGTTTGCCATGACGGTGCACAAGGCGCAGGGCTCGGAGTTCGATCATGCGGCGCTGGCGATGCCGGCCGAGCTGTTGCCGGTGCTGACCCGTGAGCTGGTCTATACGGCCATCACGCGGGCACGGCGCTTCTTCACGCTGGTGGGGCCGGGCGGGCTGGACGGCGTGCTGGGGCAGGCGATCCGTCGCCGGGTGCTGCGGGCCAGCGGTCTGATGGCGGGGGTCCTTCAGGCCAGGGACTGAGGCCGTGCCGGCATGAGCGCCTGGAAACGGTAGCGACGGCCTGGGCAGGGGGTGCGCCGGCGGAGCGGCCCGGCCCTGTAGAATAGCCAGCTGTCCTTCTCAGGCGTCGTTCAGACGACACGAGCATTCATGGCAAGCATTGCGGTCATCATTCCCTGTTACAAGGTCAAGGCCCATATCCTAGAAGTCCTGCTGCGCATCGGCCCCGAGGTCAGGCGGGTCTATGTGGTGGATGACTGCTGCCCGGAAGGATCCGGCGACCTGGTGGAGCAGGAATGCACCGACAGCCGGGTCAGGGTGGTCCGCCATCAGATCAACCAGGGTGTGGGTGGCGCGGTGATGACTGGCTACCGGGTGGCGCTGGACGACGGCATGGACATCATGGTCAAGATCGACGGTGACGGCCAGATGGCACCCGAGCTGCTGCCGGACTTCGTGGCGCCGATCATGGCTGGCGAAGCCGACTACACCAAGGGCAACCGCTTCTTTGACCTGGAGCAGGTCAGTCAGATGCCTACCGTCCGCCTGCTGGGTAATGCGGTGCTGTCGTTCTTCAACAAGATCTCGTCGGGCTACTGGAACCTGTTCGATCCCACCAACGGCTACACGGCCATCCACCGCGATGTGGCAGCCTGCCTGCCGTTCGGACGCATCAGCCGACGCTATTTCTTCGAGTCGGACATGCTGTTCCGGCTCAACACGCTGCGGGCGGTGGTGGTGGACGTGCCGATGCACGCCTCCTACGGGGATGAGGTGAGCAACCTGCGGATCTCAAAGGTGGTGGGCGAGTTCTTCTTCAAGCACGTGCGCAACACCTTCAAGCGCATCTTCTACAACTACTATCTGCGGGATCTGTCGCTGGCCTCGCTGCAGCTGCCCATGGGAATGCTGCTGCTGATCTTCGGGGTGCTGTTCGGCCTGTACAAGTGGAACGAGGCTAGCAGCCTGGGCGTGACGGCATCGCCGGGCACCGTCATGCTGTCGGCCCTGCCGGTCCTAGTGGGCATCGAGCTGATCCTGGCCTTCATCGGCCAGGACGTGCAGTCGGTGCCGCAGCGGCCGTTCCTGCGCACGTCGCGTACGCTGGAGCGCTTCAAGAACCCGTCGGCCTCTGTGACACGGGTGATCGAGGCACGTCGGATGGGAACACACACGCAGATCATGCGGGGCGAGACGGTGACCAGTTCGCCAGCTGGCGCCGAGTCGGCCGTGCAGGCCGCGGGGAACGAATCAGACGAATCACGGGCGCAGCGTTCATGACACGCGCCAGGGCATCAAGGGAGAACAACCGGTGTTGACCTACTTCTGGGCGCTGATGTGCGTCTTCGGCATGGCTGCTGGCCAGATCCTCTTCAAGCTGGCAGCCAATTCGCTGGCCGAGACTGGATCCTTCCTGGTACCGCGCACGGCCACGCTGTTGTTCACAGCGCTGGCGCTGTACGGGCTCATCACCATTGCCTGGATCTGGGTGCTGCAGAAGGCGGATCTGGGCAAGGTCTATCCGATGATGGCGCTGGCCTTCGTGCTGGTGCCGCTGGCCAGTCACTGGCTGTTCGGCGAACGCTTCACGCCCCAGTACTTCATCGGCATCGTGCTGATCATGACCGGCATTGTGGTGGCGGTGCGTTCCTGATGTCTGCTACGGCGTGCCGGGCCATTCCCCCGCCAAGCAGTGGCGCTTGGGGGGCAGGCCGGGGCGCTTCTGCAGCCGGAAGCCGGCCTGGGTCAGCGCATCGCGCACGCTGCGAGCCACGCACCAGGTGGCGATGCGCGTACCCAGGTGGCAGTGGCGGGCCACCGCCTGCATGGTCCGGCCATCCCACATGGCAGGGTTCTTCTTCGGATCGAACCCGTCCAGGAACACGCTGTCGGCGCTGATGCTGCCATGCCGGGTGTGCCAGTCCTTCAGACGGGTGGCGGCGTCACCCAGCAGGAGCTGCAGCTCGACCGTTCCCGGGAGGTCGGAAAAGCGCAAGGTCAGGCAAGGCGGTTCATTCGACGGCTGCGGCACGGTAGGATCCGGCAAACCGGATGTCTGCAGCCGGGATGTCCTTCCCGGGGTCACGCTGCCCCCGACAGATGTTTCCGATTCGGTATCGGTGTGACAGGGGGGCGCGCCGGTGGCGTTTCCCGAGTACCATGCGGCCAGTGTCGTGGTATCCGGCCAGGCATCGGCCAGGCGCTCGGCCAGCGGCTGCAGCTGTGGATCATCGGCGCTGGCACGGCGGATGTCGTGGGCGCTGACCGGATGCGCCTCGGTGCTGACGAAGCGCAGCGTGGTCGGGCGTACCGGACTGGCCTGCCAGCAGACCCAAGCCGACAGGAAGTTCAGCCCCAAGCCGAAGCCGGTTTCCAGGATGGTCCAGCGGTCGGGGCCGGAAGGGGCCACGGCGGTGTCGGAATTCCTGCCATTGTCCAGGCCCGAGATGCTTCCCGACGTGTAGCGGTCCTGGTCGTTTCCGACCGTTTCCGGGGGACTCCCCGACCATGCGTCGGGTAGTCCGCAGCCGCCCAGGAAGACGTGTTCGGCCTGAGCGCGGGCGCCACTTTGCGTGTGGTAGCGGTCCCCGTAGCGGGGACTGAAGGGCTGGCCGTCCTGCCAGGCGACCGGGGTGCTGCCGGTGGCATCAGGTATCGTTTCCGGGGTCATGAGGTTATTCTAGTGATGCGCGAAGTCCATGGTCTGACGGCCTGTCCGATGTGCGACACCCTGCACAGGCGTGTGCACCTCAAGGATGGACAGCGTGCGCGATGCCGGGTGTGCGGCTCGGAGCTGTCCAGGTCGTCGCGCCTCAATCGGGCGCGGATGATTCCGCTGGTGCTCACCTGCCTGCTGCTCTTCGTGATGGCCAACGTCTTTCCCATCGTGGCCATCGAGCTGCAGGGTACCGTCCACCAGCTGACGCTGCTGGGCGCGGTGACGACGCTGCTGCAGTCCGAGATGTTCGCGGTGGCGCTGATGGTGTTCGTGCCCACGCTCTTCCTGCCGGGGCTGTATCTGCTGACGCTCCTGTTCGTGCTGTGGCTGACCGGGCGCGATGACGTGCCGGCTGGCGTGCAGAACCGGCTGGTGCGGATGATGCAGCAGGTGTATCCGTGGAGCATGGTGGAGGTGTTCCTGCTGGGGGTGCTGGTGGCCATCATCAAGCTGTCGTCGATGGCCAGCATCATTGCCGGTCCGGCGCTGTGGGCATGGATGGGCACGACCATTACGCTCACGGTGGTTCTCACGTTCCGGCTGCGGCGGCTCATCCGGCGCACCCACATGCCGGTGGGTGAGGTGCGTCTGCAGGACGACCAGGTCGTGTATGCGGGCCAGCCGCCGGTGCTGGAAGAGGCCGACGGGGAATGGAAAGCGGCGGTGGGCAGGCATCGTGACGCACACGACGGCGCGCTGCTGACGGCAGCGGAATCGGCCCGGTTCTGCGGGCGCCGGCTGGGCATGATCTCCTGCCGGCACTGCGACACGGTCTGGGCCGAGGCCCAGGAAGGCGAGCGCTGCCGGCACTGTGACGCGCGGCTGTACCGGCGCAAGCCGGGTGGACTGGGCGTGACCTGGGCGCTGCTGATCACGGCGATGATCCTCTACGTGCCGGCCAACCTGCTGCCGGTGATGACCACCAGCACGCTGTTTGGCACCGATGATTCGACGATCCTGTCCGGGGTGATCTACTTCTGGCAGGACGGAGAGTGGGCGCTGGCGGCCATCATCTTCATCGCTAGCTTCCTGATCCCGCTCTTCAAGCTGGTGGCGCTGATCCTGCTGGCGCTGCTGGTGCAGTTCCGCAGCCTGTGGCGGCTTCAGGAGCGTACCCATCTCTACGACATCGTGGAATGGGTGGGGCGCTGGTCGATGCTGGACGTGTTCGTGGTGGCGGTGACCAGCTCGCTGGTGCAGGTGCCGGGCGTGGCGGTGATCAAGGCTGGTCCGGGCATTGCCGCTTTCGGGGCGGTGGTGGTGCTGACGATGCTGGCGACGATGAGTTTCGATGCGCGACGGGCCTGGGACGCGCGTTTCCGGCTTGGGCTGCTGTACGGTCACAGGCGAAGGCGTGCGAACCCGGGCGTGGTTTCGGGGCGTGCGGGATAGAGCAATCGGTGCCGGCTTTTAGCGGGCGCCATGGTGTGGACAAGGGTTGACGGATGAGCAACGAGGAACGATCTGGTTCGCAGGGGCGCCCTGTGACGGCGGCCGGGACCGGCCGGGGGCAGGCACAGGGAGCTGCCGGCGGCTTTCGCGACGATGTACTGGTGCCCGAGGCGGTGGTGGAGGATAGGCGCTATCGCTGGCTGCCGTCGCTGATCTGGCTGCTGCCGCTCTTGGCGGCTTTGGTGGGGGCGATTCTCACCTATCGCCAGATGACGCAGCACGGTCCGACGATCACGGTCAGTTTCAAGACGGCCGAGGGGCTGGAGGCAGGCAAGACGAAGCTGCGCTACAAGGACGTGGAAGTGGGTCAGGTGAAGTCCATCGAGCTGGCCGACGACCGCTCGCATGTGGAAGTGGACATCGAGCTGAATCGCAAGGCCGGGTCTTTCCGGGCCAAGGACTCGCGCTACTGGGTCGTGCGGCCGCGTGCCGACATCTCGGGGGTGTCTGGCCTGGGCACGCTGCTGTCGGGGGCCTACATTGGCGTGGATGCCGGCAAGTCGGCCGAGATGGTCTCGGCCTTCGTGGGGCTGGAAAGCCCGCCGCCGCTGAAATACGACGAGGCGGGTAGCCAGTTTCGCTTGCACGCCAAGGATCTGGGGTCGCTGGACATCGGTTCGCCGGTGCTCTACAGGCGGGTGACAGTGGGGCGCGTGACCGGGTATTCGCTGGACGAGTCGGGTGACCGGGTGACGATCGACATCTTCGTGAACAGCCCCTATGACCGCTTCGTGGGCACGAATTCGCGCTTCTGGGAGGCCAGCGGCGTGGAGGCGAAGCTGGATTCCAGCGGGGTGTCGGTCCGCACGCAGTCGCTGCTGACGGTGGTGCTGGGCGGCATTGCCTTTGCCTCGCCCATCGAAGGCAAGGGCGATGCGGCCAACGAGCATACCGCCTTCACGCTGGCGGCCAGCGAGGCGGATGCCATGAAGAAGCCTGACGGGCTGTCGCGCTTTCTGGTGCTGAACTTCGACCAGTCGCTGCGGGGGCTGCAGGTGGGGGCCATCGTTGATTTCCGGGGCGTGGAGCTGGGCCAGGTCCGGGCCATCGACGCCGTGGTGGACGAGAACACCAACGAGATTCACATGCCGGTGCTGATCGAGGTGTTTTCCGACCGCATGAAGCGGGGTCGCGGGCTGCAGGCCCAGGGGCCTCTGGGCGCGGGCATGACGCAGAAGGAGATGGAGAAGGAGGGCAATCGCTGGCTGCAGAACATGGTCAAGCGCGGGCTGCGGGCGCAGTTGCGTACCGGCAACCTGCTGACCGGCCAGCTGTATGTCTCGCTGGACTTCTTCCCGCAGGCCAAGCCGGCCGAGCTGCGCAGCGTGCAGGGCGACCTGATGGAACTGCCGACGGTGGGCAATTCGCTGGACGAGTTCCAGCAGCAGATTGCCGAGATCCTGGCCAAGATCAACAAGGTGCCGTTCGATCAGATCGGGCGTGATCTGCAGCAGACGCTGGCGGGCATACGGCGCACGGTCAATGCCACCGAGAAGACCGTCAAGGGGCTCAACGACAATCTGGCACCGCAGCTGCTGGGCACCATCCAGAGCCTGAAGAAGACGCTGGATTCGGCAGACCGAACGCTGGTGTCGGCCAACCGGACGCTGGCCAGTGATTCGCCGACGCAGGAAGAGCTGCAGCAGACGCTGCGTTCGGTCTCGAAGGCAGCGGATTCGCTGCGACGTCTGACCGATTACCTGGAGCGTCACCCGGAGAGCCTGCTGCGTGGCAAGACGGGCAACTGATTTCTTTCAAGAGGAACGGATGATCATGCGTGCTGTCTTCAAGTCGGTGGTACCGGCGCTGGCCTTGTCTCTGGCGGCCTGCGCCAGTTCACCACCGGTGCATTTCCATACGCTGTCGGCCATGGATGCGCCGGGCAATGGCAACTGGGCACAGCCTGACCTGCGTTACCGGATCGGGGCAGTCGATGTGCCGGAACGATTGAACCGCGTGGATATCGTGATCTCGGGCCGTGGTGCGGATGGAGCTCGTGCGAAGGATGCGGCCGGTGGCAAGGTGACCGCCGAGTACGCGGTGGGCAGCCTGGCGGGTACGCCGACGTTTGCCACGTCGGTGACGCTCCTGGAGAACAACCGCTGGGATGCGCCCTTCGCCGATGCGCTGCGCGATGCGCTGGGCACCCGACTGGCACTGGCCGCAGCGTCCTCTTCCGCGGCAGGCGCTCAGCCCGCGCAGTTGAGGCTGTCGCTGCAGGTCTATCGCTTCGATGCCAGCCGCTCCGGTGACGTGGATGCGCTAGTGGACTGGCGGCTGCGCCGGACGGATGAGCCGGACGATACAGATGCGGCCGAGGACGATGTGTCGGCCGGCCCGCGGATGCTGAGCTGCCGTTACCAGGGCTACGAGTACGTGCAGGCCGGTGATGTGGATGCACTGGTGGCGGGCATGCAGCGGCAGGTGGCCCAGTTGGCTGACGACATCGTGGCCAGCACGCGGCCATGGCTGCGTGATGGCAAGGCTGGTTGCGTGCAGGCGGCTGGTGGGGTGTGATGGGCGAGATGGATGAGGGATCGCTGCCGGCGCCGGAGGTGCCTTTCAGCGAGCTTGATCATGCGATGATGCGCCTGGCACTCGATCAGGCGCTGAATGCGCAGCTGCATGGTGAAGTGCCTGTGGGTGCGGTGCTGGTGAAGGCGGGGCAGGTGGTCGCCACCGGCTACAACCATCCGATCGGCAGCCACGATCCGACGGCGCATGCCGAGATCCGTACCTTGCGGATGGCAGCCGAGCAGTTGGGCAACTATCGGGTGGGTGAATCTACGCTTTATGTGACGCTGGAGCCGTGCATGATGTGTCTGGGCGCGATGTTGCACGCCCGCATCAGCCGGGTGGTGTTTGGTGCATCGGACCCCAAGACCGGCGTGTGCGGCGGGGTGCTGGACCTGCCGGCCGAGGGGCGGCTCAACCACCAGACGGCGGTGCAGGGGGGACTGCTGGCCGATGAATGCGGGAGGCTGCTGCAGCGTTTCTTTGCCGAGCGCCGTGCGCAGCGCCGGGCCGATCAGGTTGCCCTGCGAGCGCAGCAGGATGAGCTGGCGCGTTGGGTGGCCAGCCTGCCGGCCCAGGAGGAAACAGGTACGTTGTACCTGGGGGAGGAAGGAAACCCGAAAGGTTGATAGTGAGTCTCCTGCGTGAAAAGGTGCAAGAATAGTCCCCTTTCCAACTCCGGCAGAAGGCCCGTGGCTGAAGGTACCGCATGACGACCCCGTGGCATCGATGCCTGCGTGGTGTGGCTGCTGTGGCGACCTGCAGGGTCCGGATGTCGATTGACAGGGGTTTTCATGGCAAGAGAGGGGATTCTTGGAGCGTGGTCACGGTTGAATCTGGTGACCCGGATCGTCATCGGCCTGGTGCTGGCCGTGGTGGTGGCGCTGCTGACCCGGCATTTCGGCGGTGGTGTCGAAGGCTGGGATGCCGTGATCGAACGCACCGGCAGCCTGCCGGCAGGCTGGCCTTCGGACGTGATGGCAGTGGCCGAGCTGCTGGGCAGTCTGTTCGTCGGCGCCTTGAAGGCGGTGGCGCCGGTCTTGGTTCTGGTGCTGGTGATGGCGGCCATTGCGCAGCATGAGCACGGGACCGAGACGAACATCCGCCCGATCCTGGTGCTGTATCTGGTGGGAACCTTCGCGGCTGCGCTGGTGGCGGTGGCCGCCAGCTTCATGTTTCCGTCGAACCTGTCACTGGAGGGCGTCAAGCACGCCACTGAGGTGGCGCCCGGCGGTATCGGCGTGGTGCTGAAGGATGTGCTGATGAAGCTGGTGAGCAACCCGATCAAGGCGCTGCTCGAGGCCAACTACATCGGCATCCTGGGCTGGGGCGTGCTGCTGGGGCTGTCGTTCCGTCATGCCAGCGAGCACACGCGGACGATGCTCAATGACGCGGCCGAGGCCGTGTCCAAGGTGGTGCGTTTCGTGATCGGCTTTGCACCGCTGGGCATCCTGGGCCTTCTGCTGGCCACGCTGCTGTCGCCAGATGGCTTCACGAAGCTGCAGCAGTACCTGCACCTTCTCCTGGTGCTGGTGGGCGCGATGCTGTTCGTGGCGCTGGTGGTCAATCCGCTGATCGTCTTCAGCCAGACGCGCCGCAATCCCTATCCGCTGGTGCTCACCTGCCTGCTGGAAAGCGGCATCCCGGCCTTCTTCACCCGCAGCTCGGCAGCCAACATTCCGGTGAACATGGCGCTGGCCAGGAAGCTGAACCTGCACGAGGATACCTACTCGATCTCGATCCCGCTGGGCGCGACGATCAACATGGCAGGGGCTGCCATCACCATCACGGTGCTGACACTGGCGGCGGTGCACACACTGGGCATTCAGGTGGACTTTGCCACGGCGCTGCTGCTGAGCGTCGTGGCCACGCTGGGCGCCTGCGGTGCTTCCGGGGTGGCGGGTGGCTCGCTGCTGCTGATCCCGATGGCCTGTGCGCTCTTCAGCATTGACAACGACGTGGCAATGCAGGTGGCGGGTGTGGGCTTCATCATCAGCGTGATCCAGGACTCTTCCGAGACGGCGCTGAATTCGTCGACCGACGTGCTGTTCACGGCAGCGGTGGACCAGTCGCACAAGGCCTAGAACCAAATGGGCCGAACCTAGAGCCAAAAGAGCCGAATAGCCCCGCGGAGGTTTTGGGGTCAGGGGCATCCGCCTGTCCGCACCCTTTGGCGGGCCTTGGCGGATGTCCAAAAAGAAGGGGCGCAGAGCCCTGGCCCTGCGCCCGGAGCCTGGATGAAGGTGGGACCGACCGTGTCTTGCCGCCGCCTTCGCCAGGGTTCCTGGTCTTACTGGATCTTGGCTGAAGCGCGCAGCTTTTCCTGCAGGGCCTGGACCTTCTGGCGCTCCAGTTGCTGCTTCAGCTGAGGCTTGACCTGGTCGAACGGGGGCGGCTCGGCGGCGCGCACGTCGTCGAGCTGGATGATGTGATAGCCGAACTGGGTCTTGACCGGGATGAGGGTGTATTCACCCTTCTTCAGCTTGGTCATCGCCTCGGAGAACTCCTTCACGAAGGTGTCGGGCGTGTTCCAGCCCAGATCACCCCCGTTGGCGCCCGATCCGGGATCCTTCGATAGCTTGGCCAGCGACTCGAAGCCCTCGCCCTTCTTCAGACGGTCGATGATCTGCTTGGCCTCGTCTTCGGATTGGACCAGGATGTGGCGGGCCTTGTATTCCTGTGCGCCGCTCTGGGCCGAGTCCTTGACGAGCTTCTCGTACTCGGCCTTGACTTCGGCGTCGGTGACGGGCGACTGCTTCAGTTCGTTGGCGATGAGGGCGCGGATCAGCACGTCCTGGCGGATCTGTTCCAGCTGCTGCTTGACCTCGGGGGTCTTCTCCAGGCCGCGCTTGTCGGCTTCCTGCACGAACAGCTCGCGGGTGATCAGCTCGTCGCGGATCATCTTGCGGGTTTCGGGGGTGTCCGGCCGGCCTTGCTGGGCCAGGATCTTGACGAATTCATCGACGCGCGAGGAGGGGATGGCCTTGCCGTTGACGACGGCGGCATTCTGCGCCATAGCGGAGCTGCCCAGCAGCAGGCCGGCCGACAGCAGGGCGGCCGCGCCGAGGGTGCGCTTGGAGAAAAGACCGGAAGAGGATTGGGTCATATTCGGTTCCAGAAAGAAATCGGGTTGGAAGAACGAACCGTGGTCGGTCCTTTCCTAACGGGTACGGAGCCGACACGTTGACAGGGACCATGCGTCAGACGCCGGAAGGCGCGACCGGCAAGGCGGCTGCACTCTCAGTTGCCAGGCACCTCGGCCCGGATGCTGAGTGCATGGATGCGGTGTGGCATCCAGTCGGCGACGGCATCATACACCAGCCGGTGTCGGCGCACGGTGGACAGGCCGGCAAACACCGGCGAAATCAGCGTGACGGCAAAATGCCCAGCCCCGCCGGCGGCACCGGCATGGCCTCTATGATGATGGCTGTCGTCCTGAACGGTAATGTAGGCGTCGGGAAAATGTTGTTTCAGACGTTGCAGGAGTGATTCAGGCGTTGGTTTCATCGGACGGGTCTTCCTGAATATGGCGGCTGAGATAGAACCCCTGGGCGAGGATGAACACCAGTGTGGCCCCGGTAGTGCCGAAGAGCTTGAAGTTGACCCAGGTTTCAGTGCTGAACTGGTAGGCCACGTACAGGTTGACGATGCCCATCAACGCAAAGAATGCGCACCATCCCAGGTCCAGCCGTTTCCAGATGGGATCGGGCAAGCGCATCTGCTTGCCCATGAGCTGCCGCAGCGGCGCCTTGCCCAGCAGCGAGGCGATGCCCAGGGCAGCCGTGAAGCACCAGTACAGGATGGTGGGTTTCCACTTGATGAAGGACTCGTCGTGCAGCAGCAGCGTCATGCCGCCGAAGACGACGATGATGGCCAGCCCCACCCATTGCATGGTGTCGATCGGGCGCCGCCGGACCAGCAGCCAGCCGATCTGGGCCGCACTGGTGGCGATGGCCACGGCGGTGGCGACGTAGATGTCGGCAAACCTGAAGGCAACGAAGAACAGGATGACAGGCAGCAGATCGAACAGCCATTTGTTTTTCATGGGTTTTTCATGAGCAGGGCAGCAGCGGGGACAGGAGGGGATGATAAAGGATCATTCCGCCAGGGCTTGTAGGCAGGCGCAGCACGGAACGGGATGTAGGCAGATGTACTATTTGCCGTCAGGAACGGGGCTGTTGAAGGCCAATGCCCTCAAGGTGATCTGCCTTTTCCGGGATGCGAGCGCCGCGCGGGCCGCTTCAGAGGGGTGAGCGGGCGTGCCTGTCCGACAGGTGGATGGTCGCTGAGGGCAAGGCGATGTTGAATCAATGCAAAAAGTAAAAATTATTTTTGTAATTACAACATGTATTGCGTATTGTGGCGTTAGACTGCCCTCATGAAAAGAAGCATGCTCTCCAGGCGGAATCTGGACTTCCTGCTGCATGAATGGCTGGATGTCCAGTCGCTGTGCGACCGCGCGCGTTTTGCCTCGCTGCGTCGTGACCATTTTGATGCGGTGCTGGCGCAGGCGTCGCAGCTGGCCCGTGGATGTCTGGCGCCCGCCAATCGGCAGCTGGATGAACAGGAGCCCCGGCTGACTGCCGAGGATGTCTGGACGCCGCCGGTCCTGTCCGAGGTCATGGCGGCGGTCCGCGATGCGGGATTGCTGGCCGTGTCGCAGGACCGGGCTTTGGGGGGCATGCAGCTGCCGGTGCTCATCGAGAAGGCGGTCACGGCCTGGCTGTTTGCCGGCAGTGCCGCCGCCACGGCCTATCTGTATCCGTCGCAGGCCGGCAGCCGGTTGCTGCAGCGCCATGCCGGCCGGGCACTGACGTCGGCCTGGCTGCCGCTGCTTCTGGATGGGCGAGCTACCTGCACGTTCTGCATCTCCGAACCGCAGGCCGGATCATCGCTGTCGGACATCCGTACACGGGCGGTGCGCCAGCCGGATGGCAGCTTCCGGCTCTATGGCAACAAGATGTGGATCGTCGGTGGCGATCATGCCGTGACTGACAACATTGTCCATCTGGTGCTGGCCCGGATCGAGGACGAGTCGGGTGACATCATGCCTGGGGTCGAGTCGCTGTCGCTCTTTCTGGCGCCCAAGTACCTGCCGGCCGACCCGGCGCCTGCCGGGGGCGGTTCCGAGGGGCGCGAGCGCAACGACATCGTGGCGGCGGGCATCTATCCGCAGATGGGGCAGCGCGGTGCCACCAGCTGCCTGCTCAGCTTCGGCGAGGGCAATCATCTGCCCCAGGGGCAGGCCGGTGCGGTGGCCTGGCTGGTGGGCGAGGAGAATGCCGGCATGGTGCTGGTGAACGAGGCTGCGCCCGAGATCCAGGTCAACATCGGGCTGTCGGCGGCGGCACTGGGTTATACGGGGTATTCCCATGCGCTGGACTACGCGCGCGAGCGTCACCAGGGGCGTTTCCCGGGCATGACGAGCCGGGCGGGCGGCCAGATTCCGATCATCGAGCATGCCGACATCAAGCGCATGCTGCTGATTCAGAAAAGCTATGTGGAAGGTGGGCTGGCACTGGGGTTGTGGTGCGCGCGCCTGATGGACGAGGCGGACACGGCCGAGACGTCGACGGAGCGAGCTCGGGCCCGTGACCTTCTGCTGCTGCTTGCGCCGGTGGCCAAGAGCTGGTCGGCACAGAACTGTCTGATCGCCAATTCGCTGGCCATCCAGGTGCTGGGCTGCTATGGTTATACGCGCGACTATCCGGTGGAGCAGCTCTACCGGGACAACCGGCTCAATGCCATTCTGGAAGGCACGCACGGCATTCTGGCGCTGGAGCTGATGCGCGATCGCCTGCTGGCCGACGATTTCATGGGCTTTCAGCGCTTCGCCCACGAGGTGGAGCAGACCCTGGGCCGAGCAGCGGCCCGCTGTGGCGACGTGCGCCACATGGCGGTGCAGTTGCAGAAGTATGCGGAGCGCTTCGGCTGGGTGATCAACCGCATGCGCCAGGAACCCGAGATGGGGCGGCGCCTGGCCAATGCCAGCATCTTCATGGAGGCCTTCGGCCACTATGTGATTGCCTGGATCTGGCTGGAGCAGGCGCTGGTAGCCGAGGTGGCCTATCTGTCGGCCTACGGGGCCGAACGCAACTTCTATGCCGGCAAGTGCCAGGCGGCGCGTTTCTTCTACCAGCACGAGCTGCCGCGCATCGAGCCACAGCTGACGCTGCTGGAACAGATGGAGATGTGCACAATGGAGATGCAGCCGGGCTGGTTCTGACGCGTGATCAGCACTCGGGAATGTCGTAGGGCAGCTTCAGAAGGCCGATGGCGGCGTTGCCGATGCGCAGGCTGGTGGCGATCATGCCGGCGGAACGGGGCTGGGCGCCGATGGCCTCGATACGTGCTTCGAAGAGCAGCAGGAAGCGCCGTCCCACCAGCACGATGGGCAGCTCTTCCTGGTCGGGGCCCATCACCAGGTCGTTACCGGCGATGACCTCGTCGTCTGTGTCGGCCGAGAGACTGGCCACATCGATGACCTGGCCGATGGGGGTACCGTCCCATGCCAGCACGTCGGTGCCGAGTTCGGGCAACGGGCCGCTGCACATGCCGGCGAACATCCGGCGCTTGACCTTGCCCCGATATTCGCTGCGGGCCACTACTTCCTGACCGGGGTAGCAGCCTTTCTTGAAGTTGACGCCGCCCACCAGTTCCAGGTTCACCATCTGCGGAACGAAGGTCTCGGATGACGCAGCACGGATCCAGGGAATGCCGCTGGCCACGTCCAGCTGAAGCCAGTCGCTCTCGCTCATCCGGAAGCGGTGGGCAGGTTGCGAAGCGTCGGTTGCCGTGCTGTTGTCGCCCTGGGCGGTGTTACCGGAGGCGGTTTGCGTGGCGCCGGGCGCCTGTGCCGCGGCCGCCTGGTCGTCACGGACGCCTTCGGCAGCGGATCCGGCTGCCTGGGGTGTGTCGCTGGCCGATGCGCCGCTGTCGACCGGAGCGTCCGCCGTTTCGACAGCCGGAGTCACCAGTGTACGGGGCACCACCAGCAGGCTGCGGACCAGCAGGCGGTCGCTGCCCAACCGATGGCGCACCGAGGTGGTTAGCATGTCGGCGGTGGTCTTGGTGAGCGTCACGTCGGGCAGGGCGGCGGTCACCACCGCGTCCTCGTGCCCGGCCAGTGCCTGGATGGCGCGGTGGGCCGGGCCCACGAAGCCCAGGACCGCGTGGTCGGCACTGGCGTCCACGATCTTGCACTTGGCGCGCAGCACGTACATGGACAGGCGCTTGGCCATGGCCGCAGCCAGATCGCGCGAGCAGACCAGCCAAAAGGTGGGAACCGCGGGCTGTTCCGGGGCGGACGGCATGTCGTGGCGGATGACCCAGAAGGTGGCCAGCAACCGTCCGTTGGGGGTGAGATAGCCGGCCAGGCGGGCATGGCCGGGCATCAGGGTGAGGATGTCGTTGCTGAACTGGCCGTGCAGGAACGAGGGGGCATCAGGGCCCTGGGCCCGGAGAACACCTTGGTTCTGCAGCAGGGCATAGGGCAGGGCGGCTTCGCCGGAAGCGGGGGTGGAAGACTGGATGTCGTTCATGGGAAGGGTGGATTCGGAGCCGGTGTGCGAGGCCGTTCGCCCACAGGTGGGAGGCCAGCCGGCATACTCTGTATATCATAGCGTGTACCGTCGTTTTCTTTTGGCGCACAAGACCGCCGGATGAGTCGAATCATGCGCATGTTGGGCCGTATCTTTCTTCTGCTGCTGGTGCTCTGCCTGGGGGCGGCGGGCTGGCAATGGTGGGGCTATGCCCATCGCCAGCTGGTGGCGCCGAATGCCGAGGTGGTGTTCGATGTGCCGCGCGGCCACGCGGGCGCACGCCTGGCCGAGGTGCTGCAGCAGGCCGGTGTCGATGTCCCGTCGTGGAAGATGGCCCTGGCGCTGCGGCTGCGGGGGGATGCGGCGCGGATCAAGGCGGGCAACTACCTGATCACCGGGCCGGCCACATTGCAGGGGCTTCTGGACGAGCTGGTGAGCGGCCAGCAGGAAAAGGGCAAGCTCATCACGCTGGTGGAAGGCTGGAACATGCGTGATCTGCGGGCAGCCCTGAAGAAGGCTCCTGATCTGAACGACGCGCTCTCGGGCCTGTCCGATGCCGCGCTGATGGAGAAGCTGGGCATGCCCGGGGTCAACCCCGAGGGACGCTTTGCGCCGGACACCTATGCCTACCGGCCCGGCAGCGATGACGTGGAGCTGCTGCGCCGGGCGCTGGCGCTCCAGCAGCGCCGCCTGGATGCCGTCTGGGAGAACCGTGCCACCGATTCGCCCCTGAAGACGCCAGCCGAGCTGCTGACGTTGGCTTCGGTGGTGGAAAAGGAAACCGGGCACGCGCTGGACCGCGAGATGGTGGCCTCGGTGTTCATCAACCGGCTGCGCAAGGGCATGCCGCTGCAGAGCGATCCGACCACCATCTATGGCCTGGGCGAGCGCTTTGACGGCAATCTGCGCAAGAAGGATCTGCGCGACCCTTCTCCCTACAACACCTATGCCCACCGGGGGCTGCCGCCTTCGCCGATCTCGTTGCCGGGGCTTCATGCGCTGCAGGCTACGGCACGTCCGGCACAATCGGACAAGCTGTATTTCGTTGCCCGTGGCGATGGTCGCTCCGAGTTCTCGGCCGACCTGGCCAGCCACAACCAGGCCGTCGACCGCTTCCAGCGTCGTGCCGGCGGAAAGCCGCTGAAAGGCACGGCAGCGGCCGGCGAGAACCTGGCGGAACCCAAGAAGGCCGCCTCGGGTGCAAAGAACCATGGATCGGTCCAGAGCCCGGGGGCGCGGCCATGACCGCGAGTGATTTCATGCAGGGTTGTTTCATTACTTTCGAGGGTATCGACGGTGCGGGCAAGAGCACGCACATGGGCGCCTGTGTGGATTGGCTGCGTGCACAGGGCGAGACCGTGGTGCTCAGCCGCGAACCGGGCGGGAGCCTGCTGGCCGAGCGACTGCGCGAGCTGTTGCTGACAGAGAAGATGCAGCCGCAGACCGAAGCGCTGCTGGCCTTTGCGGCCCGCAGCGACCATCTGCACACGCTGATACGGCCGGCGCTTGCAGCCGGCCAATGGGTGGTCTGCGACCGTTTCACCGATTCGACCTTTGCCTATCAGGGCGGGGGCTCGGACGTGGACACCGCCTGGCTTGCCCAGCTGGAGGCGCAGGTCCAGGACGGGCTGCAGCCGGTGCGGACCTATCTCTTCGATCTGCCTCCCGAAGTGGCTGCAGAGCGGCGTGCCGCCGTGCGCAGTGCCGACCGCTTCGAGGCCCGGGCGCTGGACTACTTCGAGCGCGTGCGCCGTGCCTACCAGGCGCGGGTGGCAGCAGACCCGGGGCGCTTCTGCGTGCTGGATGCCACAGCCACGCCCGAGCAGATCGGTCGCTGGCTGCAGGATGACCTGGTGAAGGTCCATCGACGCTGGCACGAGATGGCCGCATCGCGCACAGGGGCTGCCGACAAAGCAGGGGCGAGGCCATCGTGAGGAGCACCGTCCTGCCGTTCTTTGCTGCCCAGCAGGCCTTGCTGCGACAGCTGCTGGCCGAAGGTCCGAACCTGCACCACGCGCTTCTGCTGGCCGGCCTGCCCGGCATCGGCAAGGGCGAGTTCGCCCGCGCGCTGGCTCAGGGGCTGCTGTGCGAACAGCTGCCCCAGCCGCCTGCGCCGGTGCAGGCCTGCGGGCAGTGTGCCGCCTGCAAGTGGTTCGCTTCCGGCCATCATCCCGATTTCCGGTTGCTGGAACTGGCACCCGCCGAGTCCCGTTCCGCCAAGGGACGTGAGGGGGGGCAGGGGGCGCGGGCCTGGGAGATCTCCATCGACCAGGTGCGCGAGCTGGAGAGCTTCATCACGACCACCAGCGCGCGCGGTCATGCCCGGGTGGTTCTGGTCGATCCGGCCGAGACGCTGTCCATGCCGGCCGCCAATGCCCTGCTCAAGATGCTGGAGGAGCCTGGCGAGAACACCTGGTTCCTGCTGGTGACGCACCTGCCGGGGCAGATGCCCGCGACCGTACGCTCACGTTGCCGGGCCGTGGCGGTGCCGCAGCCGCCCGAGGCCGAGGCCCTGCAATGGCTGGTGCGTTCGGCGGAGCTGTCCGACACGGATGCACGCCAGCTGCTGGCCTGGTCGGGCATGGCGCCGTTGCATGCCCGCGATCTCGCCGACCCATCGCACCTGACCGTCTATCGGACATTGCTTTCGTCGCTGTCAGCGTTGCCCGACACTGGCCTCGATACGGTGGCCGACAAGGCGACGACGGTGCCTTCGGTAACCTGGTACTACCTGCTGCTTCGCTGGATCAGCGATCTGCTGCGGGCCCACGCCGGCGCTGCGCCCCGTTTCTTTCCGGAGTCTGCATCCCGGCTGGCTAGTCTTGCGCAGCGCAGTTCGCTGGCACGGCTGGCCGAGGTCTCGGCGGCGTTGCAGCGGCAGGCGGTGCTGGTCCGGCATCCGCTCAATCCGCGCCTGTTCATGGAGTCAGCGCTGGCGACCTACCTGGATGCGTTTTCCACCCGTCGTCCAACCCCAAGACGCGCAAATCCTCGATGAGCACACAGCACCAAGGCCTGGCGGGCGGCATGGCCGGCAACAAACCAGCTACCCGGCCTGGCGTCATTCCCTTGTCGATCAAGGAGAAATCGGCCCTACTGGCCGCCTACATGCCGTTCCTGGAGAACGGTGGCCTGTTCGTGCCCACGGACAAGAGTGCGCAGCTCGGCGACGAGCTCTACATCATTCTCACGCTGATGGATGACGCCACCAAGACGGCGATTCCGGGCCGGGTGGCCTGGGTGACGCCGGCAGGTGCCACCAACCGCCGCCAGGGCATCGGCATCCAGTTCAGCAAGACCGATGCCAGCGTGGTGGCGCGGGAAAAGATCGAGACGCTGCTGGGGCCTGCACTAAAATCGCCCCCATCCTCGTACACGATCTGACCGGGCTGCATGTTCGTCGACTCCCACTGCCATCTGGACCTTCCCGAATTCCAGGAACGCCTGCCGGACGTTCTGGCCACCATGGCCGCAGAAGGGGTTGAGCATGCGCTGTGTGTGTCGATCGCGCTGGAGGCGTGGCCGCAGGTCCGTGACCTCGTCCGGGCCCATCCCGGCCTGCTGTCGGCGTCGGTGGGCGTGCATCCCGACTGCCTCGACGTGACCGAGCCCACGGTGGTGCAGCTGGTGGAGCTGGCCATGCAGCCTGAAGTGGTCGCCATCGGCGAGACCGGGCTGGACTACTACCGCATGCCCGGCGAAGAGCTGGACTGGCAGCGTGAGCGTTTCCGGGTTCACATCCGGGCCGCTCGCGAGGTGAGAAAGCCGCTGATCATTCACACCCGCTCGGCGGCCCAGGACACCCTCCGGCTGCTGCGCGAGGAACGGGCCCAAGAGGCCGGCGGCGTGATGCACTGCTTTACCGAGGACTGGGACATCGCCCGCCAGGCATTGGACATTGGTTTCTACATCTCCATGTCCGGCATCGTCAGCTTCAAGAACGCCACGATCGTGCATGATGTGGCGCGTCGGGTGCCGCTCGACCGCCTGCTGATCGAGACCGACTCGCCCTACCTGGCACCGATGCCTTACCGGGGCAAGACCAATCAGCCCGGCTGGGTGGTCCACGTGGCCGAGGCTGTTGCCAGGCTACGACAGATTCCTGTCGAGGAAGTCGGGCGGATCACCACCGAGAACTACGATCGGCTGCTCGGGCGTGCCCGCTTGCCGGCCGTACAGCCAGTGCCCGCGGCCTGATGGGCGGCATTGGGGCGCGTCGCAACACCCTGGCACGTTCCAGCTGCCCGCAGATGCCGCTCATTCCCGAATTGACGCAGCACACCAGCCATCCGAAGATACTCAGGCACGTATCGAGACACCGGCCCTTGCGACATGAACAGCGCCCATTCCAAGCCTTTGCCCTCGCCATTTCCGACTGATGCCGTCCGCGGCCACGATTCCGCCGGCCCGGTGGCGTGTCCTGCAGAAGGGCGGTTGGCAAGGAACGTACGCGGTGCAACTGTGGCCATGGCGCTGGCTGCGCTGGTCGCCTGTGGTACGCCGTCATCCTCGGGGCCGGGTGCCGACTACAGCAGCAATTCCTCGGTCTCCACGTCGGGTGGCAACGTCAGCAGTCCGGCGGCCGAGCGCGTGGTAGACGGCGTGGCGGAGCTGGCCCTGACCGATCAGCTGCTACCCGATTTCGATGCTGCCAAGGCACGGAAGCTGGGCACGGTGCATGATGGCCAGCAGCTCTATCTGTACCTGCGTTCCACCCGGCCGCTTGGCGAGATCGCCCACCCGGTCGATCCCTACGGCAAGAATTCCTTCTCGGGTTATCCGCACCTGTTCGTGCAGATCGGTGACAACCAGAGCCTGCGCATCATCAACACCTGTTATGTGACGCTCACGCCCGCCGAAGCGAAGGCCACCGAGCTGATCGTGCCGCTGGCCCCGCTCACCAACCGCGTGGGTGATCTGCCCACCGATTGCTGGCTGGAGACCGTTACCCGGGCTGAATCGGTGCGCCAGACCCTGGAAGTGCGGCTGGCGGGTTTCCCGGGCAAGTTCGAGAGCTGGCTGCCGGTGCCTGATCTGCTGGGCGTCGTGACCGTGGATACCGACCTTTCGCAGGGCAGCAATGCGTGGGGGCAGATGCTGCGCGCCAAACCCGGCAAGTCGCCGGAGTTGCCGGCCAAGGGACGCCAGGGCGTGCGCCAGACGAGCGAGCGCGATGAGGCCGCCAGTAAGCCTGTGGCTGCAACGACCGAGAGCCGCGGACCTGCGCAGGCCGGATCCGGCGCTCCCACTGCTTCCAGTGCGGACGCCGCAGGCGAGGCCGGCCGAGCCCAGACCGAAATCAGCCCGCGCTCCCAGGCCGCTGCTGCCGAGACGCCTGATCGCTCGGCTGCCCAGGCAGCTGTCGCGGCCCGCGGTGTGGTGCCCTCCGAGGCGGATGCTCAGACGGCTGCCATGGCTGCCGCCGGTGTGACCGGTGGAGTGGCCACTGCCGCCTCCGGCAGTGCCGCCACCGCAGCGCAGTCGGTCGGAAGTACTGCCAATGCCCCGACTGCCCAGAACACCATCAACCGCAACGAAATCGTCTCCATGAATCACGGTGCCAAGGCGGGTGAGTCTTCCCAGGCACAGGGCACCCAGGCCCGGCAGCGGCAGCAGGCTGCTGCGCAGGCCGAGGCCCCTGAGCGGTCGTCGGAAGACACCCGGAAGGCTGCGGCAGAGCAGGGCGCTGCCATGGTTAGGAACGAAGGTCGTGAGGCGGGGGCCCCCCGCGCCACGGCAGCGGCTGCCGCCACAGTCGGTACTGCAGGCGCTGACGCTGGTCACGTCGCCGGTACCAGCGCTGCCGCTCGCCCCATGCCGGCCCAGGCCACCCTGGCTGCGCTGC
>ERZ772946.173-NODE-173-length-30171-cov-11.4387_pt1 | contig 30171 bp, 27 predicted proteins | sample MGYA00511680_ERZ772946 | MGnify/ENA primary metagenome ERZ772946 (study PRJEB29015, sample SAMEA2737918) | human oral metagenome | biome: human oral; feature: human-associated habitat; material: dental | place: China | collected 2016 ... | reverse complement strand
ATAGGCTTAGCTCTGCCAAAAGCTCGGCGCAAGACGGCGTCTTGCCGCGGTGCGCGCAGGGCTCGAGCGTGACGTAGGCGCAAGCGCCGCGCAAAAGCCCGCCGTGGCGGTTTAAGATAAAATCATAGGTGAAGCTCGGCTGCAAGAGCGCGCTTTTTAGGGCTTCTAGGTTTTGAAATTTAACGCCGAATTTGCGGGCGTATTCGCAAGCGAAATCCTGCACGAAATTTGCGTCCAGATCGCACAGCGCGGCGAAAACGGCGTTTGCCTCGGCGTGCAAAAAGCCCGCCTTTTTGTGCGCGCCTATGCCAAGAACCCTGCCGCTCTTATCCAGCAGCGCGCAGCCAACGGCGGGGTTGGGTAGCGTCAGAGCCTGATAGCGCCACGCAGCCCGCAGCGCCAAATCCATGTAAAATTCGTCGTTCATAAAAGATCCAAAAATTTAAATTATCCCGCTCAACCGTGATTGCTTAGCCGATTTTGCGATCAAGCCGCGTTGCAAATAGTCACCGGGGTGCGATCGCAATTTGCGCGCTGCAAAACCTAAATTTACGATAAAACATAAAATTTAGAATTCTCTTTGAAGCAAAAGACTTGAAATTTTACTGCGCCCAAAACAGCGCGTAAATTTTAAATTTAGCCGCTTTCAGGCGCGACGCGAAATTCCAAAGCAACGTGCAAATATCGCGCAAAACTTATCATTTAGCGACGCAACATGAAATTTCAAAACGGCACGCGCGGCATGGGAATTAAAATTTACGCAGCAGAAATCGCCGCGAAGCTTGCTTTTTAGCGGTACGATCTGAAATTTCAAAGCGCCGCCCGGTGGCGTGAAAAATTACTTTTTATCGGCGCGACGTAAATTTTAAAACAGGCTAGCAGAGCAGAATTTTAAAATTTTGCGCCGAGCACCGCGAGAGATCAAAAGCGACCGACAGCGGCAAATTTTAAAAAATCCAAAATTTAACATGCTCGCGTGCCCATTCGACGCAACAAGGCGGTGCTGCGGGCATGTCTGCGCGAAAGGCTAATATTTATCGAATTTCACTCTGTCCGTAGTGACACATTCGTACCGATGCCGACAATCGCAAACCTAAGCCGCAAAAAGCTTAGCGAAACGGCGTTTCGCCGCGGTGCGCATGCGATCAATTGCAACGCAGAAATGCTTTCGTGCGATACGATCAAGCTCAATGCGAAAGACTTGCGCGCAGCATGTGTTTTTGAAAGCCGCACCGAATATCGCGCGCTAAATTAAAAAGCGAGGCGAGATGCTGCGAGCCGTGCATCGCTCGCGATAGACGCAATACTTAAAAGCGCACAAAAAGCAAGGCAAATCCAAATTAGCCTCGCCGCTTTAGCTTGAAATTTAAGTCTACGCTTCTCAAACACCACACCCCAAAGCCCTACGTGCAAAATTTTAAAAATCTCCGTCGCTACCACTGCACGTAGGTTCGCGCCTTTTTGATCTCGTCAAGTCGCACGCCTACCTCGCCGCCGTCCGTGCGTAGCCTAAGCACGCCGCCTTCGCAGCCAAGCACTTCGCCGCTTAGCTTCTGCCCGTCCGTACGGCTTAGGCGCACCAGCTCGCCCACGGAGTTTGCGAAATGCTGCGGCTTGCTTAGCTTGCGCTCAAGCCCGGGCGAGCCGACCTCCAGCGTCCATTCGCCCTCAAGCGGCGGCTCCACGTCGAAAATCGGCGAAAGTAGCCGCGATAGCCGCTCGCAGTCGTCCAGGCCCACGCCGCCTGCTTTCGTGATACTGATGCGATAGATCGTTCTGCCGTTTTCGCTCACCGTCTCCACGTCGTAAAGCTGCACGCCGCACTCGCGCGCCAAAGCCTCTAAATCAACCATTTTTGCGCAACTCCTCCTCTATTTTGTCGAAAAGATCGTCCATTTTGTTTTGATACTCCAAGCGATCGTCAAATTTGAAGTGAAACGCGGGGCAGCGGTACCAGCCCTCCGCCTCGGCGCAGAAGTTTTGCAAATATCTCGCCACGCGGCCGAGCTTTTCGAGCACGAATTCCTGCTCGCGCTCGTCGAAGGCGTTTTTATCCAGATATACGAACGCGTCGTAGCGCCCGCGCTTGCACTCCACGTCGGTGACGCACAGCCCGCGCAAAAGCTCGTCCTCTAGGCTCGCGAGCGCTTCGGGGATGAGCTGCTTTAGCACGCTTTGCGTGCGCAGTCTTCTGAGTTCGGTCGGATTCATCTTTACCTCGCTATCTTAAATCGCCGCAGATTGCGCGGCGATGGAATTTTATTTTGCGTCTTGCGATGACGGAATTTTATTGCTTTGTCGTAGCAGAGCGTCCGTCTCGCGACGATATAGAATTTTATTGCGTTGCCATAAAATTTATCTTACGCCCATCTTGCGGCGACATAGAATTTTATCTCGCATCCATCTTATGGCGACGCGGAATTCTATCTCGCTTTGGCACGGCGGAATATCCGTTCTGCGGCGACGCGGTCTGTTTAAATTTGACGCGGCTTGCGATGCGCCGGAGCGCCCATTTAAATTCTAAGCGGTTTGCTGCGCGCAGGCATTGCAAGCGGCGCCGCGCTTTTTAAAATTTTGCTTTTAAATTTTAAAAAGCGAGCTCGGCTTTGAAATTTTGCTTTTAAATTTAGCCCAGTGCTCCGCACTTAAATTTTAAACGTAAATCGCGCAAGAATTTCATGGCTCGCATACAAAAGCTCGTCGCGTAATTGCGCCGCTACCGCAGAAATATTTCCGCGCCAAGACGCGGTGCTATTCTGCGCCGTGCTCTGCTCGCCACGGGCGCTATACCGCTGCCGCGCTGCCATTTTGGCGGCGCAATAATACAGCGCGCGGCAGCACTCTCTTTGCGCTATGCTCGCTTACTGCGTCGCTATTTACGATATCCGCTGCCGTCTTGGCGCCGCACAGTTCCGTGCGCCGTTGCGGCGTCATTTTGTGCCGCCTGTGCCGCGCTATTCTTCGCGCTGCTGTTTTTTCCACACTACGCCGCTGTGGAATTTATCTTAAATTTTAAAAGCGCTTCGATACCGCGCGAAATCTAAATTTTGTCGCTTTAAAATTTCAACTTTGCGATTAAATTTAAAATTTAAGTCGCGCGGAAAATTCGCAACCTGTAAGCAGCGTAAATTTAAAATTTGATCGCAAAGTCGCGCCGCAAAAAAGTCTAAACATTAAAATTTCAAAACTGGCGCTATGCAGCAGCGCCTCGCGCAGAAACCGACAAAATTTAAAGCCTTGCTCGCGCGCTCTACCATTAAATTTAAAAGGCGAAATTTTACGCCCAAATTCTGCGAGCATAAAATTTCAAAGCGCGATCAAGGCTTAAAATTTAGCCGCAAGCCGTGCAAACTAAGCGAATGCCCGCGCGGAATTCCGCGAGCATTAGTCGATCGTAGCCTGCTCCTCTTTTTGCTTGTAGCTTTCGATAAAATCGCCCACGCGCATATCGTCGTAGCCCTCGATGCCTACGCCGCACTCGAAGCCTTTGGCGACTTCCTTGGCGTCGTCTTTGAAGCGCTTGAGCGAGCTGACGTTGCCCTCAAAAACGATGACGCCCTCTCTGATGACGCGGATCTTCGCGCCGCGAGCGATGAGCCCGTCGGTAACCATGCAGCCCGCGATCTGCCCGATCTTAGGCACATTGATGACCTGGCGGATCTCGGCTTGACCCAAGGCCTCCTCGCTGATGATCGGGCTCATAAGGCCGCCCAAAAGCGCCTTGATGTCGTCGATGAGATTGTAGATGACGTTGTAGGTCTTAATCTGCGCGCCGCGCTCCTTGGCAAGCTCTTTGATCTCGCCCGTAGGACGGACGTTGAAGCCCAAGATCACGCAGTTTTCGCTGGCGCTTGCTAAGGCGATGTCGTTTTGCGTGATACCGCCGATGCCGCTGTGGATGATATCGACCTTGACCTCGTCGTTGCGGAGCTTCTCAAGGCTTGCTTTGATAGCTTCCAATGAGCCCGCGACATCGGCCTTGACAATTACCGGAAGGCTCTTTAGCGAGCCTTCGGCGATCTTGGCGCTTAGCTCGTCGATGGTGACCTTGGTCGATTTGCTAAGCTCTTTTTGGCGCTGATGCTCGTAAATTTTACTCGCGTACTCGCGCGCTTCCTTATCGCTTGAAACGCCGATCAACGTCTCGCCCGCGCCCGGAACCTCGCTAAGGCCTATGATGACGCCGCATTCGCCCGGTAAAATTTGCTTTAGCGCCCTACCCTTATCGTCGCTAAGCGCGCGCACCTTACCGTACGCGATGCCCGCTACGACGGTGTCTCCAACGCGTAGAGTGCCGTTTTGCACGATGACAGTAGCAACGGCGCCGCGACCCTTCTGCAGGGAGCTTTCGATGATGGTTGCCTTAGCTTGCTTACTAGGATCGGCTTTGAGCTCCAAAAGATCGGCTTGTAAAAGCACGATCTCTAATAAATTTTCAATTCCCTCGCCTGTTTTTGCGGAGATCGGTACAAACTCGTAGCTGCCGCCCCACTCGGTAGGCATAATATCAAGCTCTGCAAGCCCGGTTTTTACGAGATCGGGATTGGCGTTAGGCTTATCCATCTTGTTTATCGCGATGATGATCGGCACATTTGCGGCCTTGGCGTGCGCTATAGCCTCCTTAGTCTGAGGCTTGACACCGTCATCTGCGGCCACTACGATGATTACGATATCGGTAACCTCGGCTCCGCGCGCTCTCATCGAAGTAAAGGCCTCGTGACCCGGGGTGTCTATGAAGGTGATCTTCCTGCCGTTTTTCTCGACCATATACGCGCCTACGTGCTGCGTGATGCCGCCCGCTTCGCCGCTTGCGACGCGAGAATTTCGAATGTAATCAAGCAGGCTCGTTTTACCGTGATCGACGTGTCCCATAATGGTGATGACCGGCGCTCTAGCGATTAAATTTTCTTCGCCTTCGCTGTCCTCGTAGGCCTTGATGTAGTCAAACTCCTGCGCCTCATCGACGATATTTACTTCGATACCGAATTCGCTTGCTAAAATTTCTATCGCGTCCTCATCCAAAAAGTCGTTTTTCGTAGTCATCATCCCAAGCGCAAATAGCTTGCCGATGATCTCGCTAGGCTGCTTTTTGATCTTATCGGCGAACTCATAAAGCCTGATCTCTTTTGGGATATTTACCGAGCTTACGATTTCGCTACCCTGCTCGCGAGGGGCTTTTTTATGCTTTTTGCGACCGCCGCGACTTATGCCGCCCTCACTGCTAAAAATTTGATTCTGCGAGGCGCGATAAATATTGGGTTGGTTTTTATTTTTGGTGCGGTTTTCGGTCTGAATTGGTTTGACGGTGAAATCGGGCATTACCACGACGTCTTCGTCCTCAATGACGATATCGGCCATTTCGTGATCAGGAATGATGTCGATTTTAAGGGCGTCCTCTTTTTTAGCGGCGGGGGCTTTTTTCTTTTCGATCTTTTTCTTTTTCAAATTTAGTTCAGCGTTTGAGAAGATCGCCTCTAGGCTTGCACTTATCTTTTCGCGCCTAGGCTCGGTCCTATCTTGTGCCATCGGGACCTGAACTTCCTTTTTCTTTTTTACGATGACTAAGCCGCGGCGCTTTTGCAAGCTCTCGCTAGCGATACTATCGCCGCTGTTTATCTGCACTGGCGCAGGCTTTGAAGCGGTGTTTTGCTTCTCCTCTTTCTCCTGCGAGGCGGAGGAAATTTCTTCTTTTTGATTTTGGGACTTTTCGGTTTTTGTCCCAGGCTCTTGCGTACGCGTTTTTTCGTCGCTAGGCTCTTTGGCGCTCTGCAGGGACTCTTTGGATTCGGAAGCTTTTAAGCTTTCCGCCTTTTTAGGACTCTCTTTTTTAGCGGTTTTTTTAGTTTCGCTCTGTTTTTTAGCGGGCTTATTCTCGTCTTCTTGCGCTTTTTCGGAGCTTTTTTTCGCAGGCTTTGACTTTTTCCCCGGCAAAATTCCCGTCTGAATATAATCGTAAATAGCGGCAGCTTCCTCTTCGCTTACTTTATTCGACGCGGTTTTTACTCTCTTAAAGCCCATCTCCTGCGCTTTTTCGATTATCTCTTTGCTTGCGTATCCAAGCTCGTCCGCGATATCTTTAATCAGAACACCCATTTAAAACCCTCTCCTTGATATGTCCCAAATCTGCACTAGACGCAAATTTAGATAGATATTTTGAAATTTTCTCTTTTTGATTTATGCAACCGTCGCAAATATAAAATTGTCTGTTTGAGCTTATATTTTTAAAATTTTGCAAAAAGGCGTGGAGTTCGCGCTTGGCGAAGCGCCCCTTGCAAATAACACACATCCTAATCGGTTCGCTCATGCGATTATATCTTTATTTTTCTTAGTCAATATTAAAGCCGCCATTGTCGATATCTAAAATTTCGACGCGGAAGTTTTTAAAATTTTCGCTAAGGCAGGCTTTAAGCTTCGTGGCGTCAGATCTATAGGCTAAATTTAAAAAGCTTGAGCCGCTGCCGGAGAGCGAGCTCATAAGCGCGCCGTTATCATAGGCGATCTCGCGCACCCCAAAAAGCTGCGGAAGCACGCCCATACGCATCTGCTCGTGCATCTTGTCGATACAGGCATAGCGCAAGCTGTCGTAATCGCGTCGCATAAAGCAAGCACTCAGAAACGCCGCGTGCGAGAGGTTACTAACGCAATCTTTGATCGAAAAGCTCTTAGGCAGCCTGCCGCGCGATTCGTTCGTAGGCATCGGCGTATCGGGGATAACGACGACCGCTTGCAGATCTTGCGAAATTTCGCATTTTTGCGTGCGAACCGTCTTACCGTCCACGACGCTACTTACAAAGCCGCCAAGCGTTGCGGGCGCGATATTATCGGGGTGATTTTCATATTCCAGCGCCGTGTTTAAAATTTTAGCGCGATCGATCTCAAACCCGCAAATTTTATAAGCGCTTGCGATGGCGCCTACGATCACGGCCGAGCTACTGCCCAGCCCGCGCGAAAACGGGATGTTGTTGTGAAAAGCAAATTTAAAATTTATCTCTTGCCCGCCGCCTAGTTTTCTGTAAATTTCATTGAAAATATTCAAAAAAGCGTTGCCCTTTTTTAGCCACGCTCTGTCGCTGCCCTCGCCGCTAAGCGATACGCAAAAAAACTTCTGCTCGGTAATCTCTACTTCGTTAAATAGCCCTAAGCTGAGGCCAAGCGCGTCGAAACCGGGACCTAAATTTGCGCTCGTCGCAGGAATTCTTATAATCAAGCTCTCTCCTAAACCGCTTCTATGATGTAATTTGGAAGTATATCATCGCTTTTATTTAAAACCGATAAATCCTGCGGCAAAGATAGTGCGGCGGGGGCGCATTTTTTCATCCTGATTTCGCCGCACTCGTAAACGTAGCTGAAGTTTTTATTTGCTCTGATCGGCCCGAAGTCGCTTAGCTCAAAGCCGCTGATTGCGTATAACGGCACATCAAGAGCTATACTAAGCGTGCGCAAAATCACATAGCTTACCTTCATGCCCATAAAGCTACCGGGAGTATTTGCGTAGATGAGCTCTTTGATCTTATAAGTTTTTAGAATTTCGCTAAATTTGCAGATCATAAATTTATCGGCTTTTTCGCCTTCGGCGCTTGCGAATTCCGCTATCTTAGCGCCGTTTTCATACACACCGAGCAGGCACGGAGCGCTAAGAGCAACGATTAGAATTTCAACCTCTTTAATTTTGCAGCCTTAAGCAAAGACTTTTTGATATTCGCGCACAACCTCGGCGGTAAGATCTACTAGCTCGAAATTTTTCGCGTCAGCAAGGACTGCCAAAGTGAGCTTATGATTTAGATCGTGGCTTCCCGCAAACGCTGTATAATCGCCCAAAATCGGAGCGCCCACGAGCGCAAGATCGCCGATCGCATCTAAAATTTTATGGCGGACAAACTCATTTTCAAAGCGCAATCCCTCGGGGTTTAAAATTTTATTCTCATCGATTACGACGGCGTTTTCTAAGCTGCCGCCTAGAGCTAACCCCATTGAGCGTAGCGCCTGTACGTCTTTCAAAAATCCAAAAGTTCTGGCGCGCGAAATTTCTTTAAGATAGGCTTTTTTGCTAAATTCAAAAACATAGTGCTGAGTGCCGATGAGCGGATGGCTAAATTTAATTGTATAATCAAATTTAGGGCTCTTGCTCGGGCTTAGCCGTACGAGCTTATCTCCCTCGCGAATCTCCACGGCACGCTTGATGATGAGAGCTTTTTTATTTGCGTCGAGCTCTCTTACGCCCGCTTCGTCCAAAAGCATACAAAAGCTCGCCGAACTTCCGTCCATTACAGGAATTTCATTAGCATCGACGATGATGCGGATATTATCGATACCATAGGCATTAATGGCGCTCATTAGATGCTCTATTGTTGATATATAGCCCTTCTCATTTCCTACGACGGTCGCCATTTGCGTATTTATGACGTTTTTCGGCTCGGCTTTAAAACTAACGCCAAGATCACTTCTATAAAATACGATTCCACTGCCCGCCTCTAAAGGCTCTAACGTAAGTCTGATAGGCTCACCTTTGTGTAGCCCGATGCCGACGTTATGGACTTTCTTAGCTATCGTTGTCTGTCTCATTCCCATCCTCGTTTTCATTAACCCGCGCATTATAGCGAAAATTTTAAAATTTACTTACCTTTTTCTATTACTTTTTTGGACGATTCTAAGACATCGGTAATGTTATCTTTCATCCACTTAGGATCCATCCACTCCTCGGGTCTTACGTCCACGCCCTGAACTACGATGCCAAAATGCAGATGATCTCCGAAAGCAAAGCCGCTTGAGCCCGTCTGTGCTAGAATATCGCCCGGCTTTACGTCGCTGCCGACGCTTAACTGCGTCGCCGAGCAGTGTCCGTAGATGCCGTATAATCCGAAGCCGTAGTAAATTCCTAAATTTAATCCGAAAATTCCGTTTTCCTGCGCGAAAACTACCTTGCCGTAGTTGCTCTCTTTGATATCGGCGTTTGCGACGCTTGCTAGATCGAGCCCCATATGCCATGACTCGCTTACTTGTTCGTCGTTCATAAAAAATATCCGATGATCGGCAAAGCTTGCTACCGCTGCGCCTTTAGCAAGCGGATAAAAAGGCTTTAGCTCAAATCCATTTATTTTATCCTCGTGCACAGCGCTAGTAGCGGCGTGCAGATCATCTCCGTTTTTCTTACGCAGAGTTTCATTTACGAACTTAAATTTCTCCAAATCGCTCATTGAGTTAAAATTCTGCGCATATTGGCTAGCCAGATCGCTTACCTTACCGTTAATAAAACCCGGATTTAGCTTGATAGTAGAGACCTTATATTTTTTGTCCTGATAAAAATATTTTATCTGCGAAATGCTTTCGTTGCCTGCACGATCGGTAGCGACCGCTTCTGCGCGAAATTCCTCTAAATTTGCAGGCCACGCTACGAGAGACGCATAATAGCCCTCTTTTACGAAAGGAATCGCCTTGAAAATTTTGCCATAGTTGGTTTTGACATAGACTTCGCTTAGGCGCTCGTCTTTAGCTGAGAATACGACTACAGCGCTACCGCCTTTAGTGATTTTATAGGATTGATTGATGATATTGATGATGGGCTTTTTGTCGTCTATTATTATATTTGCCGTTTTTGCGCTCTTATTTCCTTGCGCAAAATTCCACGAGCTAATGTCGTTTGCGAAAACCTCAAGCTTGTAGTTTTTATCTTTATTAAGCATCAAATTTTTAGGAAATTGCACGGCAAGCTCTAGCGTCGTTTGCGGAACGTTCAGCTCCTCATTTAGCAGTGGTATCGTGCTGGCTCCGTCGTTTAAATTAACGCGAACGAGCTTAATGCCGGTATCGTCTGAAATTTTAATCTTCAAGGGCGAGGTTAAATTCCAATAAATTTCATTTTCCAGCGCAATTTGCGGAGGATTTTTTTCAAATTTAGGCGAGGTGAAAATTCTAAAAATTCCATAAACCAAAGCGCATATTATAATAAGAAATATTAAAATTTTAAGCTTTGTTCCATTGCCATTTCTACGCATAAAAGAGCCTTTGATATGATTTTAGAGCGCGATTTTACAAGCTTAACTTAAATTATCAGTAAAGCGAGGTAAAATTTAACGCAAATCTTTAGCGATTTACGAGGCGAATTTCAGATTTTAAATTCTAGCAATCTTAGAATCTCAAAATTTATGAGCTTTAAAATTCAGTGGCGCGCTAGATCCTATGCAGTGAAATTCCGCGCACAACAAAGCGGCGTTTATCGTCTATATCGTAATCTTTAAAATTTCAATATTAGAATTTCTTCAAATTATGCTAATGGCTTGTATTGATTTTTTAGAACTCTTGTGCTTAAAATTTTACCATACGAATGAAATTCTAAACTATCTTGATAAATAAAATTCTAAAAAATTCAAAGCAAGCTACGCGTTTAAATTTCATCCTAAGCCGAGCGGAATTCCAATTAAAATTTAGCTCAACCCGCTTACAATAATTCGGCTGCAAATTAGCGCGACACGAAAGGCTAGAATCGCGAGCATTATTAAATTTTAAGACGTGCGGTAGAAATTCTACGCACGCCACAGCGTTCGCAAGTCGTCGCGCTTAATTAAATCTAGCACCGATGCTAAATTCGAAGCTATTTGTGTCGTCGTGCGGTTTTTTATTAAGCGGCTTGACGAAGTATAGCTGCAAAGGCCCCATCGGTGTCATCCACTCGATACCAGCACCCGTGCTGTAGCGCTCCTCCTCATTCCAGTCATGATCGCCAATCATTCCGTAGTCAAAAAACGTTACGAAGCGCATTTTAAGCCTATCAACTACCGGAAAGCTTAGCTCAAAAGAGTTATTAAAACTCTGCATGCCGCCTGTTTCGATATAGCGGCAATTATTTGCATTTAAGCAGATCTCTTTTTTCGGGATACTGCGGCCTTCGTAGCCTCTAATGCTTTTCATTCCGCCCAGGAATAGCTTTTCATTGATCGGGATTTTTTTATTACCTTCCCACATATAGCCCGTTGCAGCTTTGTATCTAAAGATAATGTCGTGATCGATATAATCTCGCAAGCCAAAATAGTAGTTAAACGATCCTCGCGCCTTGGTGTAGTCCATATCGCCGCCAAGACCCGCGTATTCTAAGCTAGCACTTGCGATCATACCGCTTCTTGGCAAGTAATAATCATCTGTGCTATTATATGTAATAGACGGGATAATCGAGCTTTTTAAATTCTTGCCATCTAGATAGCCTGCTTTGGCGTAATATTCGTTTAAGCCCTTAATCTCGCTTTTTTCGAGATAATATGTAAGGCTTACATCGGTATTACGCCCGATCTTGCGACCGCCCGTGATTGAAAATCCGTAAGATTTCTCATCGTAATCGTCCCAGTCATAGTCGTTGGCAAAGATCGATCCGCCCAAGCTATACTCAGAATCAAATACTCTAGGATTGGTTAAGCTCAAGCGTCCGCTTAACTGATCGTCGCTTTTTTCGACCGAGAATGCGCCGTGAAGACCGGTGCCGAATACGTTACGATCACTGATACCGCCGCTAAGCAAAATTCCATCCTCACTGCCATATCCGATACCACCCGTGATAGAGCCTGTAGGAGCTTCTTTAACTGCAACTTCAAGATCGATCTGATCGTTAGAAACGCGATTTTCTTTAATTTCCACCTCATCGAAATACCCCGTGCGTTTTAAAGAATTTAACGAATCGTTGTAGTCGGTTTTGCTATATAAATTTCCCTCGGTCAGATACATCTCGCGGCGGATGACCTTATCCTCGGTCTTATCGTTGCCCGAAATCGTTACGTTTCTAATATAGACTTTATCCTCAGGGATGACTTGATACGTGATAGCGACCGTGCGAGCTTCTTTGTCCTGCTTAGTCTTAGGCACGATGCGCACATAGGCGTATCCCTGATCCGCGACTAAAGTCTCTAGCGTATTCATATCGCGGCGCAAACGCTCGGAATTCATTGTATCGCCCTTTTGAAGCTTAAAATCGTCCAAAACCTTTTCTTTATCAAGCTTGATTATATCTGCAGGATACTCGATATCTACAGAGCTTACGGTGTATTGCTCGCCCTCTTTTATATAATAAGTCAAATCAGCAGTGTAATTATCCATATCGGCATTAAGTAGCGGCGCAGAAACCTGCGCATCTAAGTAGCCTTTTTTATAATATTCTTCTTGAATTCTATTTGCGTCGTTAGGAAGCTCGGCGGTTTTTACCTTGCCGTCGTTAAAGCCCCACATCCAGCCCAGCATCTCGCGTTCTTTATTGGCAACGGATGGCTCTATATCATCATAGTCGAGCTTGTCTGCGCCTACTAAATTTACCTTATCGATGATGATATTTTCGCCGCGATTTACCTCGATCGTTAGCAAGATGACCGATTTATCGTCGTTTATCGGCTTTGGATAAAATTCCACCACGGTGTCGAAAAAGCCCTTGACTTCGTAGTATTGCTTGATGCGGGTCTCCGCTTTTTTAGCAGCCACCTCATCGTAAACCTGACCCGGACGCAAGCCGATGAGCTCATTTATCTTATCGCGATCATTGGTAACTACGTTTTTGATCTCGACCTTAGCGATAGTCGGCTTTTCGGTTACGTTGATAGTGACCGCGCCGCCTTGTTCGCTGATATAAACGTCGCTGAAATAGCCCTGCTCAAATAGCTTCGAGATCGCAGCATTGGTGTTCTCGCCGTTAAGCTCATCACCTACTTTAAGTCCTGAAATTTGCTGTGCGACCTGTGGAGAGAGATGTCTAAGACCTTCAAATTTAATGGATTTTATCTGCGCGGCGCATGCCACGGAAATCCCGCCTACTAAGAGTAAAAAAACGCTTTTTTTCATAAAATTTTACCTAAAAACGAAAATAATTTGCGTATAATACCACATTAAAATTAAAACTTGCATATATCAAAAAGGAATTTTATGAAGATAGGAATTATCGGTCTGGGTCTCATCGGCGGCTCTCTTGGGCTATGTCTAAAAAGCACCAAAATCATCAGCGCCGTCTATGGCTGCGACATCAACCGCGAAAACGAAAAAGAAGCTCTGAAACTTGGGCTCGTGCATGAAATTTTAAACCTGGAGCAAATGAAGCAAAGCTGTGACGCGATCTTTCTTGCGATCCCCGTGGAGGCAATTATTGAAACGTTACAAAAACTAAGCGACTGCAGAAGCGAGACGACGATCATCGATCTGGGAAGCACTAAATTTAAAATTTTGCAAAGCTGCCCGCCGCAAATCAAACGAAATTTCATCGCGGCCCACCCGATGGCTGGTACCGAAAACTCCGGTCCGCAAGCGGCGTTTAAAGAGCTTTTAAACGGCGCAGTAGTCGTCATCTGCGACGATCACGGCGCAGATGAAGTGCATATCAAACGAGCGGTCGAAATTTTTTCATTTGCAGGGATGAAGATCGTATTTATGGACGCAAAAAGCCACGATCACCACGTGGCGCTCATCTCGCACCTGCCGCATGCGATCAGCTACTCGCTCGTAAACAGCGTGCTAAAAGAGGAAAATCGCCGCAATATCATAAATTTAGCCGGCGGCAGCTTCTCGGGCATGAGCCGTATTGCCAAGAGCTCGCCGCAGATGTGGGTCGATATTTTTAAGCAAAACCGCACGAACCTACTAGACGCGATCGAGGCCTTTAAAAACGAACTTGATCTTTGCGCGGGTATGATTGAGGGCGAGCGCTGGGACGAGCTTGAGGCGTGGATGTATGAAGCGCGCAAGCTAAGGGATATTATTTAAAATTTCAGCGCGACCTGACTGCGCGACGGACGCTTTAAGAACGCGCCTTTAAATTCTAAAATTTCGCCTTCAAATAGCCTGCGTAATTCAAACAGCCCGCTTAAATTTAAATTTTAATCCGCGCTATCCCGACACAAACTCAAAAATCTATGCATTCCTGCGTGAAAATTTTCTTTGAGGGAAACTCCAGCGCGCAAAGCCTCGCCTTCTCGCCCCAGTGCTTTTTATAAACACAGCCCAGATCGATATTTGCGCTAAATTCCGTAATGACGGGCTTTTTCACCGGCGTGTGCCCGTAGACATTAAAAATTCCATCATTCGCGCTATCATCTCCGCGCCCGCTTAGCACGTGAGCGGCGAAGCTTTTCGCACGCTCTGCATCGTGTCTAATCCCCCACGCGCGACCCACTGCGGAGTGCGATACGACGAGAGCGCGACCGCTTTCATCACACAAATCATACTCCAGGTAAATCGGCAGCCGCGAGACAAACCGCAGATGCTCCTTGCATTGCTTCACGCCTCCGTGACGATAATACGACGCTAGCGTCGCCTCACCGCCGTTATTAAATAGCCAGCTTTCATCCAAGCTAAAAAATGCGTAAGGATCGTTTGAGCTCGTAAATTTGCCCGTCTTTGCGCATCTTAGGGCAGTTTTTGCGTTGCCCACAAAGCGCTTTTCGTGATTGCCCATCACCGCGTCATATCCGCGAGTGCGCACAAATTCAACCACATCCGCGCTCGCAGGGCCTCGGTCGATCAGATCACCCACGAAGCAAATTTTACTATCAAATTTATGCGGCAGCTGCTCTATTAACGCCAAAAGCGATCTGTAGCAGCCGTGCACGTCGCCTATGATGTAGATATTTTCCATAATTTTTCCTTAAATTTTAACGCCCTCGCCTTTTAACGCGCGAGCTGCGATATAAGCGGTAGATAAAAGCTCTGCACTAAATTTTAAAATTCCGCGCGCTAGGACTTGGACGGATAAACCCGCTTTAAGACCTCTTTACGACGATCATAAAAAGAACGATAGATATTAATGCGCTAAGCAATGAGGAATAAAACGTGGCAAGATGCAAATCTGAAACAATCAGCGCCACAATCATCATCCCTAAAAATGGCGATAGTATCCAAACCGCTGCTGTAGGCAAAAATAAATTTACGAAAAAATCCGTGAGCTTACCAAAATCCTTTAACTTTGCGGCAAGTATCGCGCAAATCCCGCAGGAAAATATCCACAAAAATAGGAAATATGCGAATTTTTTCTGCAGCCATTCTAGAGGGTCGCCATCCCAGACGCTAGACGTGTCAAAAATCTGCCCTGTCCAAAAACCCATCAAACTTGAAATGCACATCAAGCAAAAACTCATCGAAAACGCGCAGGCTATAATTTTTAAAATAATCATCTGGGCTCCTAAAATTCTAAATTTAGCTAAAAAATTCCTCGATTAGCCGAGTCATTTCGCTCTCGGTGGCGACGTGGTTGATCTGCTCGCGAAAGCTTGCGGCATTTTCGCGCCCCTTGGAGTATTCGTGCAGATGCTTGCGAAATATCGCTACGCCGTGCTCGCCGTAATGGCAGAGCATTTGAGCGAAATGATAGAGCACAACCTCTTTTTTTAGCGCGTCGCTTGCCCGCTCGCCCGTTTTGATCTCGCGAAAGATCCACGGCCTGCCGATTACCGCGCGACCGATCATCAGCGCGTCTGCGCCGCTAAGATCTCGCACCGCTAGCGCATTGGCGGAGTTTATGTCGCCGTTTGCGATCACTGGGATTTGCAGCGCGCGCTTAGCTCTTGCGATCGCGCCGTAATCCACCGCCGCGCTGTATCCGCCCGCTCTGGTGCGACCATGAATCGCGATAAAATCGGCTCCTGCGCTTTGTACGGCGCGAGCGATATTTTCGATATCCACGGTGCCGAAGCCTAGCCGTACCTTCGCGCTCGTAAATTTTTTATTCGAATACTTTTTGATTGTCCCAACCAGGCGTGATAGACGAGGCAGATCAAGCAGCAGCGCCGAGCCAGCGCCCTGCTTTACGACCTTGGGAACGGGGCAGCCGCAGTTTAGATCGATGCCGTCGATGCCGTCAAATTTATTGATGAGCAAAACCGCCTTTTTTATGATTTCCGCATCGCTGCCTGCGATCTGCACGAAAAATGGGGTTTCGGCGGCGTTTTTTTCGAGCATCTTTAGCGTCTTTTCGCCCTCGAAAACAAGGGCATTTGCGCTTATCATCTCGCTTACGGTCGCGTCGCAGCCGAATTTTTTCACTACGCCCCGTAGCGGTGGATCTGAAAAGCCCGCCAAAGGCGCCAAAAATAGAGGGTCTCTTTTAAAAAAATCTTCCATCATTTTAAATTTCTTATTTTGATTTCGTTTGAATTTAAACCTTTAAATTTAACGCCGCAACGCTTGCAGCGGGTTTTGCCGCGAGCTTTAAAATTTTAAATTTCATAGGCTACGCATTCGCATTTAGGCGCGAATTTTATTTTTAAGCTTGGCTAATTTGTATGGTGGCAAAAACGGCAGCAATGATGATCGCCGCCAATTTTATTTGCACGGCAAACCCAGCAAGCAGCTTGCAAAACGCCGAATGAAATTTTAAAATTTCATCACTTTATTCGGCTAGCAAGTCTTGCGCTTTGCGTTTAAATTTTAAATTTCATCGCGTAAATGCAAAATCCGTTTACGCGCGCACTACACAAACAAATCTTTTAAATTTTACCGCTTGCGCGCATTGATCTTTCGATAAATTTTAAAATTTCAAATTTGCGCGAGTTAGAATTTTATCCGCACTTTAAATTTTATCGCGCAGGCTGTGTTTAATAGCCACAAAGAACTTAAAAGCAATCTCTCTTACCCGCGCATAAAACTAGCTCGTAAAATTACCGAGCTAAAATAGCAGCGACGCAGGGACGTTTTTGCCGTTGTCTCGCAAAAATAGCAGAATTTTAAACTTCTCAAACTCGTCGCCATCGGCAAGACTTAGCTGCTCTCTAAACTCGTCGATCATGCCAAGCTCATATAGCGCGTACAGATATGCCTCGGTCGCTTCTTGATTCTCGTTTTTGAGCCGCTCGAAAAAGGCTTTGTATTGCTCTGGAGCGAGATGATCTTTTAGCTTTTTGGCAAAGCCGATAAAATCCTGCTCGCTAAATTTTTCATTATTTACGAGATCGAAAAGCTCCTCGCTACTGATCTCAAAGCTCGTGTCATTTACCGCGCGATCCACTAAAATATTTACCTCGGCTATATCTTGAGGAATTTTATAGGCTTTGATCTTATCGTAGCTTCCTTTGGCAAGCGCTACGGCATAGGCTTTTTTAGTGATATTTTCGCTATAAACGCCCTTGGTTTTTAAAATTTCATACGCATACGCAGGCTCGGCGTCGAGGCGGTTGAGTTCGTTTTGCAAAAATAGCCCGTTATCTTTAGGGAGTTTATATTTTCGCAGATCCGCCACTTCGCCGTTTTTAACCTTCTCGATAACGCCTATGACCTCTTTTAGATCCTCATTTTTGACATCTATGCCGGTGCTATCGTACCACGGAGATAAAATTTTAGTAAGCTCGCTCGGGTCTTTAAAATACTCGGTTTTAAAGTCTTTATTGGTATCAAGACCCAGCAAAACCTCTTTACTCATCGCATCGTATGCGCTTAGATCCTTTGCGATCGCCCTTTTTGTGCGGTAAAACGCAAAGCTGTGAAAAACGATATGAAAAATCGCTAAAATCATATATAAAATTAGCGGCAGTACGATCCACACTGCCACAGGAAGCGTAAGCGTAAAACCGAAAAGCCCCAGCGTATAGCTACTGCTTTGCTGCGTAAAAACTAAAATCGCGACGATTGCGATATAGACGATCGAATATAAAAAGAATTGCTTGGTTTTCATAGCTAACTCCTATTTTGCTTTTCCGCCTGTTCCTTGCACGAAATGCACAATCTCGCCTCCGGATTTACCTTAAGACGCTCTAAGCTTATCTGCTCGCCGCAGCTCTCGCAAAGCCCATAAGTGCCGTTTTCGATGCGTTTAAGCGCGCTTTCAATCTCTAAAAACGCCTTTTGTTGATTAACATTGAGCGAGTATTCGATGCTTAAATCCGTATTCATGCTCGCTACGTCAAAATCATCCGCAGCTTTATTTTCGCGCAATTCCGAAATTTCATTTACAGAGCTATTGATATTGGCGATGAGTTGCTCTCTTTTTTCTTCTAAAATTTTCTTGTAAAATTTCAACTCGTTTTTCTTCATTCTTTCCCTTTATTTGTGATATGGATGGTTTGCGTTAATGCACAATGCGCGAAAAATTTGCTCAAAGAGCAAAAGTTTAGCGATTTTATGCGCTAACGTAAGCCTGCTAAGACTGATTATTTTATCGGCTTTTGCCTTAAAATTTTCACTAAGCCCATAAGCGCCGCCGATGAAAAACGACACGCTACTTTTATCCTTTAGCATACTCGCAAATTCCATGCTATCTAGCTCCTGCCCGCGCTCATCCAAAGCTACGACGTATCCGCTAAGGCGCGGTAGATAAGCTTCATCATACGCCTTAAGCGCTAGCTCGGCAGATGTGCTTTGGGCGCGAGCGATATTAGCATTAAAAAACGTCGCATCTCGCACCGCGGCAAATTTAGCCGCCATCTTTTTATAATCGCTTATCGCGCCTGCGAACTCGTCCGCGCCCTTTTGGATGGAATTTACCGTTATCTGCACTACTCTTCGCTTCCCTCTTCGTGTAGCGACTTATCGCTCGTGTCGTCAATCTGCACGGCATTTTTGCTCAGCACGTTGATTATATCGCTTAGATACTGCCTCATCTCAGCTCTAGGCACGATCGCATCAATTAATCCATGCTCGAGCAGAAATTCCGATCTTTGAAAGCCCTCCGGCAGATCTGCGCCTATAGTTTGCTTGATGACGCGCTGTCCGGCGAAGCCGATAAGAGCGCCGGGCTCTGCGATGATGATATCTCCCAGCCACGCAAATGACGCGCTTACGCCGCCCATCGTAGGATCGGTAAGAACGGAGATGAAAGGAATTTTATGCTCGGATAAAATTTTAAGCGCGGCAGAGGTTTTACTCATCTGCATCAGCGAAAAGGTGCTTTCTTGCATCCTCGCGCCGCCGCTTGCGCTTACGATGATTAGCGGCTCGTTTTTATCGAGGCTACGCTTTACGGCACGCACGATCTTTTCGCCCTCCACGGAGCCCAGGCTTCCGCCCATGAAGTTAAAATCAAACACCACGAGCTGAATTTTTTGGCGACTTATAGCGCCCTCGCCTGCGATCACCGCGCTGAACCTGCCTGTTTTTTCCTTGCTCTCGGAGATGCGCTTTTTGTAGGATTTTTTATCGACGAATTTTAGCGGATCAACGGGCTGCAAATTTTTATCGAACTCCACGAACGAGCCTTCGTCGCAAATCAGATCGATGCGAGCCTGCGCGTCAAAACGAAGGTGATAGTTACACTTGGGGCAAACGCTATGATTTTGCTCGACCTCTTTGCTATACATCAGTGCGCCGCATCCCGGGCACTTTATCCAGTGCGTAGGAGCTTCACTCGGCGCAGGTTGCGTCCTACGTATTTTTGAAAATAGATCTCCAAAATTCATATGATTTCCTTTAAATTCTATGAAATGAAACTTCTGATTATAACCTAAAATTCTTTATTTAAATTTATATGTGAATTTCGCTAAAATAGGAAAATGCAAGGATTTATATTAAAAACGACCAAGGTTAGGGATGAGGACTGCATCGTAGACGTGCTAAGCGAAAGTGCGCTCGTGCGTGCGTACCGCTTTTACGGCGCGCGCCATTCAAACATCATCCAGGGCTATAAGATCGACTTCGAGCTCTCGCAAAATCAAAACTTCCTCCCGCGCCTTAGCGGCGTGATGCATCTGGGATACTCGTGGCTCGGAAACCGCGAGAAGCTTTTGTTTTGGCAGCAGTTTATGCGGCTTTTGCACGCGCATCTAAAAGATGCCGAGCATCTGGATAAATTCTATTACGAGCTGCTAAACCGAGCTGCTGCGCACTTCGGAAAACAAAATCCGCGCCGTATAATCGTAGAAAGCTACGCCGAAATTTTAAAATTTGAGGGGCGGTTGCACGACGAGCCGTATTGTTTTTTATGCGACGAAGAAATTTTAGAAAATATCGCGCTGTGCCGCGGCTTTTTGCCTGCGCACGAGAGCTGCGCGCAAAGAGCGGGCTTTGCGCAGGATGAAATTTTAGAATTTTTACGAAGCAAAAAGACGCTAAATTTAAACGACGAAACAGTTGAGAGGCTTTATGATATAACGCTTGAGGGGCTTTAAGCGCGGCGCATTTGGTGCAGACGTAAAATTTCAAAGCTTGGGCGCTAAATTTTAAAATTCAGCAGAATTTCAAAATTTTATGAACGGGCGGTTTTGTACTTTATCTGCCTTTTCTCGCGCAAAGCCAAACAATCGCATTGCGCGGGGTTTGCATTAAATTTTAACTGGACTAGCTAAAAAGCTTTTTCATCGCCTTAAAAAACATTGCGGTGAGCGGATTTGATTTGCCTGAAACCTTTGCGATCCAGCTCTCATAGGTCTCGCCTTTGCTTTTTAAAAAGTCCACGAGCGCCTTTTGGCTAGCCTGCATACCGCCGTTTCTTTCAGCATCCAGCAATGCCCTATAAATTGGCTCTATAGTTTCGATCGCGGATCTTGGTGGAGCCTTGCGAAATGCCGTGTATTCGGTGATCTGCCCTGTTACAGGGTCTTTTTTAGAAGTAAATTCCGTAATGACCCAATAAAAGCGCCCGTCTTTGGCTAAATTTTTAACCACGGCGGTAAAATCCTTGCCCTGCTGTATCGTATCCCACATAAGCTTAAACGCTATGCGCGGCATATCCGGATGTCGTATGATGTTATGCGGCTGCCCCAAGAGCTCAAGCTCACTATAGCCGCAAATCATACAAAAATATGGATTTGCAAACGTGATAATGCCCTTCGGATCGGTTTTGGAAACTATATAGCGCTTCTCATCTAGTTTGATTTCCTGATTAATCGGAGTTGGTCTTTGCATTTTTAATCCTTTGCTTAAAAATTTATTGCAGAGTATATAAAATTTTTCTTTTCAGAAATATTAAATTTTCGTTAAATTTTTATAAATGTTAAATCTTTAAGTGAATTTTTAAAATTTAATGTATAATCTCAAATCAAAATTTCAAAAGGCGGCGCGTTGAAAAATCCCTTCCTATCGCTTAAATACTCAAATTTTAGAATTTATTGGATCGGGATGAACCTCTCGCTGATCGGATCGTGGATGCAAAGCGTCGCGCTGCCGTGGCTAGTGCTAAGCATCACCGCAGACGCTTTTAAGGTCAGCCTCGTAGCTGCGGCGAGGTTCTTGCCCGCGCTACTTTTTACGCCATTTTCCGGTGTACTGCTCGATAAGTTTAATCGCAAAAAGATCCTTTTGCTCGCTCAAATAGGCATGGCGGTGACTGCCTCAATTTTCGCGGTTATGAGCTTTTGCGAGCTATATTCTTTCGGCAAAATTTTATTTTGCGCTTTTGCAAGCGGCATCTTTACCAGCATGGACGCCCCGAGTCGTCAGTCGATGGTAAAAGACCTCATCGACTCACCCCGCGATCTAGCCAACGCCATAGCGTTAAATTCTATGTCCTTCAACGTCGCTCGTATCGCAGGGCCCGCACTTGCGGGGATCGTGATGGCGCTGTGGGGCGTAGGCTTTTGCTTTTTATTCAATGCACTTAGCTTTTTAGGCATCATCGTTTCGCTGTTTTTCATAAAAATTCCGACATCCGTTACTGCGCTATCTAGCAGAAGCGGGGGCGTTTTTGCCTCGATCGGTGCTGGAATTTCGTATGTATCGCACAAAAAAACCCTAAGCGAGCTAATGATAATAGTGCTTATAGTAGCGACGCTGGTGCCAAATTATAATGTAACGATCTCGGCACTCGTTAAGCTTAGCCTGGGTGCGGATGAGCGAAGCTTTGGATATTTGATGTCGGCTCTAGGCGTGGGAGCCTTTTGCGGCGCGCTTTTCGTAGCAGTTTTTGATAAACTTGGCATCCGCAAAATCAGATCGTGCGCGATCGCTATGGGGGCAAGCTTAGCTCTTACTGGGGCTGCGAATTCCTTCGCATGGGCTGCGGTAGGGCTTGCCGTAACTGGATTTCTTTTCGTAATCACAAACTCAAGCATCAACTCCACCGTGCAGATGCACGTAAGCAACGAATTTCGCGGGCGCGTGCTTAGTTTATACGCGCTATTTCTAATAGGTAGTACGCCGTTTGGAGCGCTCATATCGGGCTTTTTTACCGAGTTATTAGGCGCTCGCGTAGCCCTTGCGATCTGCGGCGCAATTAGCATTTTGCTACTGCTGGCGCTATTTTACGGCTTTAAAATACGGCGCAGGACGCATTTTATCTTTCGAGATAAAGTCTAAGCCAAAAGCTGCATTATCAAAATTAACCTTATTTTTACGATGAGGCCTTAGAATTCCTACCGAAACTTAAAGGTAAGGAGTTTTTATGAATAGACGAAATTTCTTAAAAAGCACCGCCGCGATCGGCACGCTAGCGACGTTAAATCTAAATTTAAACGCTAGCGCAGTTACAGGCGGGACGGAAAAGAAAGTCGCCAGCGTCTGCGAGATGTGCTCCTCGCGCTGTCCTATCGAGGTGACCGTCAAAGACGGCCGCGGCGCTTTAATCGAGGGCAACCACAGGTTTGCAAACAAAACCTCCGTCTGCGCTCGCGGCGGAGCGGGCATCAATCAGCTCTACGACGATCAAAGGCTCATTAAGCCGCTCATTCGCGTAGGCGAGCGCGGCGAGGGCAAATTTAGAGAGGCGAGCTGGGACGAGGCGCTTAAAATTTGCGCGCAGAGGCTAGACGAGATTTCGCAAAAATACGGCCCGCAAAGCGTAGTTTTTACTTCCAAAACGGGCGAACACCACACTCAGATGATGAATTTCGCCTGTGCCTACGGCAGCCCGAACATCTACTCGCACTGGTCCTGTTGCCCGGTCACCTACAATATCGCCGTGCCGCACACTTTCGGCGCTAATATGCAAAGAGACTACGGCGACGCAAAATATATCGTAAATTTCGGCCACAATCTCTTTGAAGGCATCGATATCTCAAAAACCAAAAAGCTCGCAAAAGCCGCAAGTAGAGAGGACGTAAAGCTTTTGGTACTCGATCCACGCTTTAGCGTCGTAGCTTCTAAAGCCGACGAGTGGCTGCCGATAAAGCCGGGAACCGACGCGGCGTTTTTAATGGCGCTGATTCACGTCTGGCTGCGCGATAACAAATACGACAAAAAATTTATCGAACAATACGCCGTGGGGCTGGAGGAGCTAAGGCAGTCCGTTAAGGATACGACGCCGCTTTGGCAGGAGGCTATCACAGGCATCAAAGCAGACAAGGTAGAGCGTATCGCAAATGAAATTTACGCTGCGGCTCCCGCAGTCGTAATCGACTGGGGTCATAAAACCACGACCGCTAAAGCCGAATACGTCCGCACGCGCGCCATCGCAATCGCAAACGCGCTGATGGGAAACGTCGAGAAAAAGGGCGGAATTTACTTCTCTAAAGATTCCAAAACCTTCAACGCGCTTTGCAAAGAGGATCTATTCCCTACCATCTCAAACCCCGATAAGGAGTTTAAAATTCCAAAGACCGCGCGCATCGACGGCTGTGGCGAAGAAGGTAGCGAAAATTTCTTCGTGCCGCGCAAACACGGCGTTTTGATGCAGATCGCGCCTACGATTTTAAGCGAAAAGCCCTACCCCGTAAAAGGCTGGGTCAGCACGCGCTTTAACCACCTCATCAACGTTGCGGGCGTGGATAAGAGCGTAGAGGCGATCAAAAAGCTAGACTTCGTGCTCGCAATCGACGTATATATGAGCGACTTCGCGTGCTTAGCCGACGTGATCTTGCCCGAATCCACGTATTTGGAGCGCGACGAGTCGATTCAAAACAAAGGTGGCACCGCGCCTGGATTTGTGATGCGAAACAAGGCCGTCGAGCCGGTGGGCGATACGAAGTGCGGCTATGAAATTTTTAGAGAGCTTGCGAGGGTGATGAAGATCGATAAAGACTACACCTGGAACAACATCGACGAATACCGCATGCAGCAAGCCAAAGGCAACGCCGAGCTGATCGTAAATTTAATCAAAAACGGCTACGTAAGCTACAAGGTGCCGAAGCTATACTACCGAGAGCCGAAGCTCGTGGCTAAATTTATCGATAAATATCCTGCCGCGGCGGAGTTCGTGGACGAAAACGGCGAGATGAGCTCGCAGATGAAATTTAAAACCCCGAGCGGCAAGATCGAGCTTTTCGCGCCGAAAGTGGAGGAGCTTTTCGCAGGATACGGCTGCTTAAACACCGAGGGTATGGACGTATTCGGCGGGCACAAATACTGCCTAATGACCGGCAAGACCGCGCTTCACACCAACGGCCACACTCAAAATGTCAAAATTTTAAACGATATGATGAGCGAATCGCCGGTTTGGATCAGCCCCGCTTCTGCAAAAGCGGAGGGGCTAAAGACGGGCGACGTCGTGAAGCTCAAAAATAAATTCGGCGAGCAAAAAGCTAAAATTTTCGTCACGCAAGGCATCAGGGACGATTGCCTATTTTTATACCACGGCTTTGGGCACGTAAGCCCGGGGCTAAAGCGCACGAACGGCATAGGCACGAACCAAAGCGTCCTTCTCGATCCCGCTGCGGGTCCTGTGGTAAGCACGATGGTAACCAACGTCGGCGTCGATATAGTTAAAATTTGAAAGGGGCAGTTATGAAAAAACTCATAATGATTCACGACGAAAATTTATGTATAGGTTGCCAAGCCTGTTCGGTTGCGTGCAGGAATGAAAACGGCGTACCGAGCGGCGTTTATAGGCTGCAGGTGCACGGCAAAACAAGCGGCGTTTTTCCGAATTTAAAACTTGATTATTCGCGCGCCAGCTGCGTTATGTGCGAGGATAGCCCCTGCGTGGACGTCTGCCCTACGGGAGCGAGCTTTAAAACCAAAGACGGCGTAACGCTCATAGACGAGAGGCTTTGCGTCAGCTGCAAATACTGCATCCTAGCCTGTCCTTACGACGCTAGATTTGTCGATCCTATCACGCACGCTATCGGCAAATGCACCTTTTGCTACACGAACCGCACCAGCAAAGGCTTGCAGCCTGCCTGCGTAAGCGTGTGCCCAACAGATGCTTTAACTTTCGGCGACGTAAATGACGTAAATTCCGAGGTAAGCAGGCTGCTAGCCAAAACGAGCGTAGAATATCCGAAAGCGTATCTAAACACCAAACCGCGCCTAGCGAATATCAAAAACAAAAAAGGAGGACGCTATGAATAATATGTGGGGCGATATGAGCCAATATTCTGAAATTTACTGGCCTTGGCCGATTGCGATCTATCTATTTTTGGCGGGTCTTAGCGCAGGAGCGACGATGGTGGCACTTTTAGTCAAATGGAACCGCCACGAAAGCGAGCAAAATTCCATCTGGGATGCGATGATTAGAGCGGGCGCGATCACGGCGCCGCTTACGATCTGCGCGGGGCTTTTGCTTTTGATCTTTGATCTGGGCAAGCCTCTTACCTTCTATCTTTTGCTGATCAAATTTAACTTCGGCTCGGTGATGAGCCTCGGCGTGGCGGCGCTTTTAATCTACGTGCCGCTTAGCTTTGTATTTGCGCTATGCGTCTTCGGCGAGGAAATTTGTAAATTTAAACTGCTAGCCTTTCTGCGACCTATCGTAAATTTGCTAAGCTCATTTGCCAAAGCTTCTAAAATTTTTGAGCGAGTTTTATTCGTGCTTGCTCTTTGCGTGGGCGCATATACGGGCTTTTTACTAAGCGCGGTGATGAAAATTCCGCTTTGGAATACTCCGGTGCTGCCGATTTTATTTTTGCTATCGGGCTTTTCCAGCGGCATTGCGGCGAGCATTTTAGTGGGACTTCTATTTTTTAAAGGCTCGTTAAACAAAGATAGCATAAAATACCTTTTGGTGCTTGATCTGCGCGCGATACTTTTCGAGATCCCGCTTTTGTTCATTCTGTTTGTCGGGATGTATTTTGAGGGCGGCACTAGCGCGCTTGCGGCAGAGCAGGCTTTGACGCACGAGATATACGGCAAAATTTTCTGGATCGGCGTTTTGGGCACGGGCCTCATCGCTCCGATCATCATCGCCTTTACGGCGCTGAAAAATCACGCCTACAAACCGGCGTTTATAGTTTTAAATTCTTTCGTCGTGCTTTGCGGCGTGGTCCTGCTTCGCTACTACATCGTATATGCGGGGCAAATTTGCACGGGAGCGTAGTATCGCTCCCAATTTAGGGAGCGAGTTTGAAAATTTTACTTTTAGAGGACGATTTCGAATACAGAATTAGCGTAAGCGAATACCTAGGGGAGCTCGGCTACGAGGTGGACGAATGCTCTAGCGGCGACGCGGCCTATGATAAGATCGCCGCAAATACCTACCACTTGCTGATCTTAGACATCAAGGTGCCGGAGGTCTCGGGCGAAGAGGTGCTCAAATACGCGCGCAGCCTCGGCCTCAACACCCCCGTGATGATGATGACCTCGCTCGGCGACATCGACGATTTAAGCCAGTGCTACGAGCTAGGCTGCAACGAATACCTAAAAAAGCCCTTCCACCTAGCCGAGCTTAAATTTAGAGTAAGCGAGCTGATGCGAAAGTATTTCGGCGACGAAAAGGGCGCCGTCAAGATCGCGGGCAAATTTTATTACTTCGCAAATTTAAAAATTTTAAAGCATGCAGACAAAGAGATAGCGCTAAGCGCCAAAGAGATCAAAATCATAGAATTTCTACTCGCCAATATCAAAAGATTTGTAAGCATAGGCGAGCTCATCGCCGACGTATGGGACGGCGAGGCGGGCAGCGTCGACGTGCGCGTGCATATCAGCAATCTCCGCGCCAAAACGAGCAACGATTTCATCCTCTCTAGCCGCGGACTTGGATACAAGATAAATGTTTAAGGGGTTTAAATTTACGCTTCTTAGCGCGATTTTCATCATTAGCGCTTTCATCAGCGAGAGCCTTTATATCATCTATTTAAATTCCAAAATCGAGGAGAGCGCCGACGTCGCCGAGCTGATACAAAAAAGTGGCGAAGCTCTAGCCGGCGCATATCCCGATCTAAAAGACGAGCTCATCTACGACTACGCGATCCTAAATGCAAACGGCGAAATTTTAAGATCAAACCTCAGCGTGCAGCCGCCCGATTTTGCATTTATCACGCTAAAATTCGGCGGGCGGGTATTTTTTAAGCGCCACTTTCTGCATGAGGGCAAGCTGTATTTTTTCGTCATCTCAAAAAAGATAAGCTACGCCAAGATAGAATTTATCGCGATCTCTACGATCTTTATCACGATTTTCGTAGCGCTCATCATCGCGCTGTTTAACTACAAAATCATAAAAAATTTCTACGCGCAGCAAAGCAACCTCATCAAGGCGTTTTTCAACGACGCGATGCACGAGCTAAAGACCCCTCTGGGCGTCGCGCTCATCAACACCGAGATGCTTGGGTTGCGCGACAAACACACGGCGCGAATAAAATCCGCGCTCAAGCAGATGGTAATTACTTACGAGGACGTGGAGTACTTCATCAAAAGCGGCAAGATGAGCTTAAAGAGCCGCCGCATCAATATGAGCGAGTTTTTGGACGCTAGGATAAATTTCATCTATCTGGTCGCAAAAAGCAAAAACATAAACCTACAATCGCGAATAGCGCCCGATGTTAGCGTCTTTATGGACGAGACCTCGCTTATGCGCCTCATCGACAACACGCTAAGCAACGCCATAAAATACTCGCGCCCCGGCGGCAAGATCATCATCGGGCTGGAAAAAGGGGTGAGCATAGCGGTCTTTAGCGTGCAGGATTTCGGCATCGGCATAAAAGATACGAGCGCGATCTGGGATAGATACTCGCGCGAAAACGCGGCTCTTGGCGGATTCGGCCTCGGGCTAAACATAATCGATAAAATTTGCAAGCGCTACGGCATCGCAAAAAGCGTCAGCTCGAAACTCGGTGAGGGCAGCACCTTTTGCTACAAAATCCCGCTGTTTAAGCAGAAGCTTTTGGATTAAAACGGCGCGTAATTTTAGGCGCAAATTTTAAAATTTTAAAAGTAAAATTTGTGCGGCTAGGGCTTTTTAAAATTTTGTTTTAGCGTGGCCTTTCAGCCGCCTTTAAACAAATCTTCTCTTACCAAACGATCCGCTATTTCTTCGACATTGTTTTTATAAATTTTAAAATCGCTATTGCCGCATGTATCGATTTTTAAATAATAATTCTTTTCGCGCGATTCATTTTCTATGGTGTTGTCATAATATTGTTTTCCTTCTGACAAATCTTTTATGGTATCTCCTTCGTATATTGTAATCGTAGCATATCTAAATTCGAAATTATCATACAATATAAAGCTTTTATCAAAATATAAAATATATTCGCGCAAACCGCCGTATTCTACTATAGGCTCTTCGAAGCCAGCCATTCTATTATTTAAATTTATCTTTAGCTTCTCCGCGATATCTACGGGCTTTATTTGAAATTTCTCGACAAAGATATTTCTATATGGCCAAGCGGCTTGATTTTTACTTTTTTCTATCTCATACTCTTTGGATAGAACTTCCAGCCAATCATCGTTATTAAATTTATCCGTCTCATAAAAGCCTACCTTAACGGTAAATTCTCCATTGCCGTAGTTGCAAGTCTTGCTGCCGTATACATAGTAGCATTTGTCGGTAACGACGGCTTGAAACAGCATACGTCTATTTAAAAGATCTAAAATTCCGCGCTTAAATCGCTCCTCTTTGGGTAAAATTCTATCCTCTTTTAAACAATACCCCTGTTGATATTTGTTATAGCCAAAGATAGAAACGACAGCAAAGCCTCGCGAAGTGGAGTAATCGGGAATTATACGGATAAATACGGCGCAGAGTATTATTATAAGAAGCAGCACGCCTGCCAGGGCTTTAAATTTAATAGACTTATAAAATTTCATACCGACGCTCCTTTTAAAATTTAAAATTTCAGCGTAAATTTCCGCGATCTTGCGATTAAATTTAAAACGTCTGCTCGCCACGCTGCCGCCGCCGCGACGAAACAAACAAACGATAGGCGCCTAAATTTAAATCCCGCCGCTAGCCTTCGCGGTGCAAAATTATATAGCCCAGCTTCGTGCCGTTTTCGTCCGAAAATGCCCGCACGTAAAAATAATGCCTGTCCTTTTTGATAAAACTCTGCGCCCCAAAATCAAGCGTCGCTAAAATCGACAAAACGTCGTAATCCGGCGCGCTGTTTACGACGATAAAATCCTTGATAACGCCTATTTTATCGTAGAAGCAGTCGGTTTCAAACCTCTTATCTACGAGGATAAAAATATCGTTTCCCATGCGGTTGATCTGCGCGATGACGTGTTCGAAATCGAGCATTATCTCGGCGCTTCCGATAAATTTGCCGTCGCTAAAAACCGGCGAAATTCCGCGCATAAAAACTCCGCACCGCCCCATTTCGACGAGCGCTTTAGGAAGCAAGCTCTGGCGGATCTGTAAAAGCGAATGGCGAAAGGAGCTCAGATCATCGTTGTAAAATTCGTCGCTCCAGCTCCTAGCCAGACTTCTGATGTTTTGCGTGTGAAAATGTATCTTCACGCCGGTGTAGAAGGGCACTGCACTCAAAATGTCTTTGTATTTTTTCGTCACGTCCATACACTCGCCGTGTTTGCCGCTCTCAAAGCAGCGCACCACGTCGCTATTCTGCGACAAAATCAGCGAGATCGCAAAGGCGTTTAGCTTCTCTTCATCGACGATCTTTTCAAAAAGACTCGCGCTGAAATCGAACTGCTGCTTGATTTTTATCTCGTTTTCCTCGCTTTTAAAGCGCAGGTAAAACGCAAAGGTGGCGACGCAGCAACCAAGCGCGAAAAGGCTTAGGTATTTTTTGGAGCGCGCGCCTATCATCTGAATTCCATCTTTAAATTTGCCGCTAGAACTTCTGCGAATTGGCTAAATTCCGGCAGATTGAGTTTGCCGTTTCGCATCTTTTTTCCCCAGACGGACTCCGGGAAAAAGCTGTCGTTTTTAAAGCGCGCCTGGACGTGAAAATGCACGCGCGGCACGTAGTTGGCAAAGCTTGCGATGTTGATCTTATCGGGCGTGTAAAACTCCCGCAGGCTCTTTTCGCACTGAAGCACGGCACGCCACAGATGCGCCAGCGTCGCTTCGTCGCAGTCGCTAAGCTCTTTAAATTTCGCCTTCGTAAAGACCTTCACCCACGGCACTTCGTGCTCCTCGCGCTCCACATAAATCATCTCATCTTCGTAAATCATCGCTTCTCCTTGAAAATGGAATTTTAATGCAAAGCCCATTAAAGCTCGGTAAATTCCTCTTACATAAATAAT
>ERZ772946.172-NODE-172-length-30358-cov-28.5613_pt1 | contig 30358 bp, 29 predicted proteins | sample MGYA00511680_ERZ772946 | MGnify/ENA primary metagenome ERZ772946 (study PRJEB29015, sample SAMEA2737918) | human oral metagenome | biome: human oral; feature: human-associated habitat; material: dental | place: China | collected 2016 ... | reverse complement strand
TCGTTTCAAGGTAAGGAGCCTTAGAAGTTTTTTGAAAGTCATATTTCTTCATTTGTTTTCTGCAATCAGGACAAGATGGGGCGTCGTAGTCCAGTTTAGCGATGATTTCCTTGTGAGTATCCTTATTGATGATATCTAGAATCTGGATATTAGGGTCTTTAATATCGAGTAGTTTTGTGATAAAATGTAATGGTTCCATATGATTCTTTCTAATAAGTTATTTAGTCGTTTTTCATTATAGGTCATATGGGACTTTTTTTCTACAATAAATAGGCTCCATGATATCCATAGGGGATTTGCCCACTACAAATATTATAGAGCCATAAGTTATCCCCCTCTTAGTTTACAAGAGGGGGATTTTATTATTACCAGCTCGTTAGGGATATTTCTCCGCTATTCAGCCAGATAGTATGTTTATCTTTAAGTTCGACTTTAAGTTGACCGGCGTTTGAGATTTCTTTTGCAAGGCCTTTTTTCTCTTTTCCATCTAGCTGGAAGGTGACTTCTTTTCCAAGAACTAAAGATCTCTCTTTATAGATATAAAGTAGCTCATCTGGATCAGTCTTGTAGAAACAAGTCCATATTTCGCTAATCAACTCATTGCGACTAATTGGGGTAGGTAGTGTGAATAAACTTCCTGCTTTTTCGTTTAAATCGTCTGGGAAATTTGTAATAGAAAAATTTATTCCAAGTCCGATAATGACATCTGTCACTAAACCTGTTTCAACGGACGTCATAGCTTCGGTAAGGATACCTGCTATTTTTTTATGTTTAAAGTAGATGTCATTTACCCATTTGATATCTACTTCAATCAAGGTCAGATTTTTAATCGCTTTGTAAACTGCACCAGCTACAAGGAGAGTATAGGAAGGAAGTTTTTCATAGGGAAGATTTGGTTGAATATGCAAGGACATATAAATTCCCCCTTGAGAAGGTGAGTAGTAAGGACGCTGAAAGCGTCCACGCCCTGCTGTCTGACATGTGGAAAGATAGAGGGTGTTTCCCTTGTTTCCATCCTCAATACCTTTTTTTGCATCTGTTTGTGTTGATTTGGTTTCAGGTTTGTAGAGAATGGTTAAGTTGGTTTTTTCTTGAATCAAATCAGGCAATATCAAATCACCTTGAATAAGCTTGTATCCTCTATTTTTGATACTGTCAATTTCTAAGCCTTCTAATTGAAGGCGTTGGATTGCTTTCCATATGGATGTCCGACTTAGATTCAGTTCTTCGCCAATTTTTTCCCCACTGACATAGTCGTTTTCTCTGGCTAGTATTTGGTAGACTAGTTGGTGTGATTTCATACTTTCTTTCCTTTTTACTGTCGTTCAATAGTAGATATTTTCGCCTTTCTTATATTCTACCATAGCTTTTCCTTTTTTAGAAAGTTTACTTCTTTTTCTCTAACAATTATTGGACTGGAATATCTCCGAATATAGTAGAGTATACTTTCATTCTCCCCTAAAAGTTTTTTATTTTGGTAGCGTGTTCATTGTTCCCAAATGACGGAAAAAATGGTAAAATATAAAGATAGTTTAGCATTTATCTTCTGGAGAAATCCAGAACAGAAAGGATCCGTTTTGAAATCAATTGGATTACTGGATAAGATAAGAGGGCTTTCGAAAAAAGATTTCTTTTTGTATTTGATGATCATAAGTATCTTTTTACCTTTTTATTTATTCTTAGGGCTCTTTGCTTTATATTTGATAGGTTTACTTGTTACTGGAGAGATGAAGGGAATTATCAAAGGATTGGCCAAACATCCTGTACTTCTCTTTTTTATTGCCTACAGTAGTATCATCTCTATCGTCGCCAAGAACTGGCTTGGATTGGTTGCATCTTTACTGATGTTTCTCTTCCTCATTTTCTTTAGTTTTTACCAGAAACGTTTGACACATGCTTTCTTCCGTTTGATTTTGCAGACAATCTTGTTTGCTAGTGTGCTCTCTGCTGTCTTTGCTACTTTGGAGCATTTTCAAATTGTAAAGAAATTTAACTACGCCTTTCTTTCGCCCAATATGCAAGTATGGCACCAGAACCGTGCAGAGGTAACCTTCTTTAATCCGAACTACTATGGAATTATCTGTTGTTTCTGTATCATGATTGCCTTTTATCTCTTTACAACGACGAAGTTAAAATGGTTAAAAGTCTTTTGTGTGCTAGCAGGTTTTGTGAATCTATTTGGTTTGAATTTTACGCAAAATAGGACGGCCTTTCCTGCCATCATTGCTGGTGCAATCATTTATCTTTTTACAACCATTAAAAACTGGCGTGCCTTCTGGCTCAGTATAGGAGTTTTCGGGATTGGCCTTTGCTTCCTCTTCTCAAGCGATTTGGGTGTCCGTATGGGAACACTAGATTCTTCAATGGAGGAGCGTGTTTCAATCTGGAATGCGGGTATGACTTTGTTTAAACAAAACCCGATCTGGGGTGAAGGACCACTGACCTATATGAATTCCTATCCGAGAATCCATGCTCCCTATCACGAACACGCGCACAGTCTTTACATTGATACCATTTTGAGTTATGGCTTAATTGGAACAATTCTCCTATCCATTTCTTCGGTTATCCCAGTTCATATGATGATGGATATGAGTCAGGAGTCTGGCAAACGACCAATTATTGGTCTTTATCTCTCCTTCCTGACAGTTGTTGCTGTACATGGAATTTTTGACCTGGCTCTCTTCTGGGTTCAGTCAGGATTTATCTTCTTGTTGGTTATGTGCAGTTTACCACTGGAACATCGTACCTTAGTAGCGGACATGACGGACTAAGTTTATAAATAGTGAAGATCTTCTACCTTGAGTAGGAGATTTTTTTAATTGCGAAATTATTTCCAAATTCAAATAGTTGACATATGAAATAATGGGTGTTACAATAAAAATAATTCGATATAGAAGAAAATGGAGACGAAATGGATAAGATGATAGGGGGCTACAAAGCTCTACAGATTCGTTTATTGAATGGGCGTATCTTTCAAAAACTATTGAGGAAGGAACCAGAGGCTCAATACAGAAGTGAACAAGGGAAAATTTTAACAGTGCTTTGGCAAAAAGAAGACGGTAGAGCAACCGCTACGGATATCGCCCTTGCTTCAGGACTAGCTAACAATACCCTGACCAGCATGATTAAGAAGTTAGAAGACCAGGGCTTGGTTACTGTAAAACCTTGCACTCAAGATAAGAGAAGAAAATTTGTTAGTTTGACCGAATTGGGTTGGGCACAAAAGGAAATTGGGGATCGTGTTAGTAAAGAGTTGGGCGATATTTTCTACCAAGGCTTTTCGGATCAAGAAATCCGAGAATTTGAGGCTTATCAAGAGCGTATTATCTCAAATCTAAAAGCTAAAGAAAATGAACTATAGAAGGGAAAATACTTATGATTGGAATTACGGGTGTAACAGGGAAATTAGGCTCCTATGTGGCTGATCTTGTCGATAAGAAAGGAATCGCTTCCGTCCATCTAGCACGAAGCCCAGAGCGTGCAAAAGTCTACGCGTCTGCGGAAATTCGTAAGATAGTGTATGCCAATACTCCAGAGGTTGTTGAGGCCTTAAAGGGTATCGATGCCCTCTTGATGGTCTCTGCTCGGGAAAATCCAGAGCGTGTGAAGGAACATAAGAATTTTTTGGATGCCGCAAAGCTAGCGGGGGTGCAGCATATCGTCTATACCTCCTTTTATGGGGCAGGTGAAAAGGCAACTTTTACCTTATCTCGGGATCATGCCCAGACGGAAGCTTATATCAAGGAGTTAGGATTCACCTACACTTGTCTAAGAGATAATTTTTACTTGGACTTATTTATTGATATTGCGCTTGAAAATGGAGAAATTCGTGGTCCTGCTGGCAGTGGCCTTGTGTCAGCTGTTGCCCGTAAGGACACATCTAGGGTTGCAGCGGAGATTCTCTTACATGCTAAGAAATGGGAAAATCAAACCTTGAATCTAACAGGACCAGAGGATCTTTCCATGGAAGAGATCGTAGCGCATCTCTCAAAAGAGACCGGCAACTCCATCAGGTATGTAGATGAATCGCTAGAAGAAGCCTATGAGTCACGGAAAAAATGGCCAGCACAAACTTGGGAGTACGATGCCTGGGTCAGTACCTATACAGCTATAAAAGTTGGGGAACAAGCTGGGGTTTCAACAGATGTCGAAAAAGTCCTGGGGTATCCAGCAAGTAGCCTATTGGATATTCTTAGAGACAGAAAACTTATTGAGGAAGAACATGATTGAATACAAGAATGTAGCGCTACGCTACACAGAAAAAGATGTCTTGAGAGATGTCAATTTACGCATTGAGAATGGCGAGTTTATGGTTTTAGTTGGGCCTTCTGGGTCAGGTAAGACAACCATGATTAAGATGATTAACCGCCTTTTAGAGCCAACTGATGGAAATATTTATATGGATGGCAAGCGCATCAAAGCCTATGATGAGCGTGAACTTCGTCTTTCTACTGGTTATGTTTTACAGGCCATTGCCCTCTTTCCCAATCTAACGGTTGCAGAAAATATTGCCCTGATTCCTGAGATGAAAGGCTGGGGTAAGGAAGAAATTGCTCAGAAAACAGAAGAGCTTTTGGCTAAGGTTGGTTTACCAGTAGCAGACTATGGTCATCGCCTACCGAGTGAACTATCTGGTGGAGAACAGCAACGGGTTGGTATTGTCCGTGCCATGATTGGTCAGCCTAAGATTCTCCTCATGGATGAGCCCTTTTCGGCCTTGGATGCTATTTCGAGAAAACAGCTACAGGTTCTGACTAAAGAATTGCATAAAGAGTTTGGGATGACAACGATTTTTGTGACCCATGATACGGATGAAGCCTTGAAGTTGGCGGACCGTATTGCTGTTTTGCAGGATGGAGAGATTTGTCAGGTGGCGAATCCCGAGACGATTTTAAAAGCGCCTGCAACAGACTTTGTAGCAGACTTGTTTGGAGGTAGTGTTCATGGCTAATTTGATATCAACTTTTCAGGATCGTTTTGGTGATTGGGTAACAGCTCTATCTCAACATTTGCAGTTGTCACTTTTGACCTTGTTACTAGCTATTTTTATTGCAGTCCCCTTAGCGGTATTTCTTCGTTATCATGAAAAGTTGGCGGATTGGATCTTGCAGATTGCTGGGATTTTCCAGACCATTCCGTCTCTGGCCTTGTTGGGGCTCTTTATTCCATTGATGGGAATTGGGACCTTGCCTGCTTTGACAGCACTAGTGATTTATGCGATTTTTCCGATTTTGCAAAATACTATCACTGGGCTGAAGGGAATTGATCCAAGTCTGCAAGAGGCTGGGATTGCCTTTGGGATGACTAGATGGGAGCGTCTCAAGAAGTTTGAAATTCCACTTGCCATGCCTGTTATGATGTCTGGGATTCGGACGGCAGCGGTCTTAATTATCGGTACAGCAACCTTGGCGGCCTTGATTGGTGCTGGCGGACTGGGTTCCTTTATCCTTTTGGGAATTGACCGTAATAATACCAGTCTGATTTTGATTGGGGCACTTTCTTCTGCAGTGCTGGCCATTGCCTTTAACTTCCTACTAAAAGTGATGGAAAAAGCAAAATTGCGGACGATTTTTGCTGGTTTTGCCTTGGTGACGGTATTGCTGGGTCTGTCTTATAGCCCAGCCCTTTTAGCTCAAAAAGAGAAGGAAAACCTGGTTATTGCTGGGAAATTGGGTCCAGAACCAGAAATTTTGGCCAATATGTATAAGTTGCTGATTGAAGAAAATACCAGTATGACTGCGACTGTTAAACCGAATTTTGGGAAAACAAGTTTCCTTTATGAAGCTTTGAAAAAAGGGGATATCGACATCTATCCTGAATTTACAGGTACGGTGACTGAAAGTTTGCTTCAACCATCACCTAAGGTGAGTCATGAGCCAGAGCAGGTTTATCAGGTGGCGCGTGATGGCATTGCCAAGCAGGATCATCTAGCCTATCTCAAACCCATGTCTTATCAAAATACCTATGCTGTAGCTGTTCCGAAAAAGATTGCTCAAGAATATGGCTTGAAGACTATTTCGGATTTGAAAAAAGTGGAAGGGCAGCTGAAGGCAGGCTTTACACTCGAGTTTAACGACCGTGAAGATGGAAATAAGGGTTTGCAATCAATGTATGGTCTCAATCTCAATGTAGTAACCATGGAGCCAGCCCTTCGCTATCAGGCTATTCAGTCAGGGGATATTCAAATCACGGACGCCTATTCGACCGATGCAGAGTTGGCGCGTTATGATTTACAGGTCTTGGAAGATGACAAGCAACTTTTCCCCCCTTATCAAGGGGCTCCACTGATGAAAGAAGATCTTCTCAAGAAACATCCAGAGTTGGAAACAGTTCTTAATAAATTGGCTGGTAAGATTACAGAAAGCCAGATGAGCCAGCTCAACTACCAAGTCGGTGTTGAAGGCAAGCCAGCAGAACAAGTAGCCAAGGAATTTCTGCAAGAACAAGGTTTGTTGAAGAAATAACTTGAAAATGCTGAACTCAACTTCTTAAACGACTATATAGAAGAATGCTCAGATAATTTTATCTGGGCTTTTTTGATGTTAGAATTATTAAATGTCATTAAAAATGGAAAGGAAGAGAAAATTTTCAGGATTTTCTAAAATTTTACTGTAAATACACTTGACTATTCAGAGAATAGGTGTATAATGTGTTGTGAACTACTTAACAAATAAAGATTTCCAGCTCATGTCGACTAAGGATGGAAATCTTATGTATAGACAGTTCAGTAGATATATAATAGAGCGTTGCGTCCGAAAGTCTATCCAGACACGGCTCTTTAAAAACAAAAGGAGAAAATATGACGACTTATTTACAAAAGAAAATTGAGAATATCAAAACAACCCTTGGTGAAATGTCAGGTGGTTACCGTCGTATGGTTGCGACTATGGCTGATTTGGGATTTTCAGGAACTATGAAGGCTATCTGGGATGACCTCTTTGCCCATCGTAGTTTTGCCCAGTGGCTTTATCTGCTGGTTTTAGGAAGTTTTCCAATCTGGCTGGAGTTGATTTACGAACACCACATTGTTGATTGGATTGGGATGATTTGTAGCTTGACTGGGATTATCTGTGTTATTTTTGTATCGGAAGGTCGAGCAAGTAATTATCTGTTTGGCTTGATTAACTCTGTTATTTACCTTATTTTGGCCCTACAGAAAGGCTTTTATGGTGAGGTGTTGACGACACTCTACTTTACGATCATGCAACCGATTGGACTTCTAGTTTGGATTTACCAGGCACAGTTTAAGAAGGAAAAGCAGGAGTTTGTCGCACGTAAACTGGACGGCAAGGGTTGGACAAAGTATCTTTCCATTAGTGTTCTTTGGTGGTTGGTATTTGGGTTCATTTATCAGTCTATCGGAGCCAATCGTCCTTATCGCGATTCCATTACCGATGCGACCAATGGGGTTGGGCAAATCCTCATGACAGCTGTTTACCGTGAGCAATGGATATTCTGGGCAGCTACAAATGTTTTTTCAATCTATCTCTGGTGGGGAGAAAGCCTGCAAATCCAAGGGAAATACTTGATTTATCTCATCAATAGTCTAGTTGGTTGGTATCAGTGGAGCAAGGCAGCAAAGAGTGCTTAAAAAGTAAAAAAGGATCAGATGATCCTTTTTTGTATTAGAGCAAAATGAATAATACCGTAATGACAATAGCGCTCGTTATACGAACGATGTGGTGCGAGATATTTTGTTTTTCTTTCTGTTGGCCGTTCCAGTAGGCACCATAGCAGACAATACTCGAGCCCACAATCCATAGAAGAATGGTTGCAAGTGGGACGAAGTAAAAGATTGCTAGAGCCAGAGAAGTGATGCAACTGCCGACCAAGATGCACGTGTTTCCCAGACTGTAGTTCTTTTGTTTCATGGCTGAAAAAGCAGCAGCAAGGTGAAGCAATGAGAAGGCGAGAGCCAGTACAATTGTTAGTATTCCTAGAATCATCGAAGTTAACATAGTTGGTTCCTTTCTGAGTTGCAGGCTTAGTTATCAAGTGGAGTTATAGAGGTCATCTCCATTACATCAAGGTAAAATCTCACCATTTGGTCTTCGGTATAGGATTTTCCTTTTTTTAGCCACCAAGTTAGGGTCTCGATAAAGTTCGTCACAACAAAATGCTGGAGGTAGGAGGCCGGAATGTTTGGATAGGCCTCTTGCAAGTCATCCGCCACCATGGGATAGACGTGGTGTTCGAGTTCCTTGTGTAGTTGGCGGAGAAAGTAGTCGTTTTTGGAAAAAAGGAGACTGGTAACATGGTCCTGGTTTTTCTGAAAATGTAAAAAGATATGTGCGAGGTAGTCTTCTGTAGTCAAGTGTTCTTCCCTTTCAAAGAGATGATGAAAGAGGTAGCGACAGAGCTCATCTAAAAGGAGTTCCTTACTTTCGTAATGACAGTAAAAAGTAGAACGTCCAACATCTGCTAGATCAATGATATCCTGAACAGTAGTGGCATCATAGCCCTTGTCGTTCAAAAGTTGTAAAAAAGCTTGATAGATGGCTTTTTTAGTCTTGCTGACTCGACGGTCTCTTTTTGGCATATAGACACTTGAGACAAACTGTTCAGAACTGTACATAGCTGACAGTTTGCTTCTATCCTTTCTTTGAATTTTATTAGATAATACAAATGAAAGAAGTATGTATATACCCATTATACCAAAGGAGGGAGAGAAATGAGTTCTAAAACATCAATCTGGTTAGCTTTTTTCTTAAATTTAAGTTATGCTATTGTTGAGTTTATCGCAGGAGGAATCTTTGGTTCAAGTGCAGTTCTTGCTGATTCAGTTCATGACTTGGGGGATGCTATAGCCATTGGCATATCTGCCCTTTTAGAAACGATCTCCAATCGTGAAGAAGATAGGCAGTATACCTTGGGTTACAAGCGTTTCAGCCTTTTAGGGGCCATGCTAACGGCTGTGATTCTTATGATAGGGTCTGTCCTAGTGATTTTGGAAAATATCACAAAGATCGTTCACCCGCAACCCGTTAATGAGGAAGGTATCTTCTGGCTGGGAATCATTGCAGTCAGTATCAATGTGCTAGCTAGTCTAGTAGTTCGTAAGGGAAAGACAAAGAACGAGTCAATTCTGAGTCTGCATTTTTTGGAAGATACTCTTGGTTGGTTGGCTGTCATTCTAATGGCCATTATCCTCCAATTTACAGATTGGTATATCCTTGATCCGCTTTTATCGCTGGTTATTTCTATCTTTATTCTGTCGAAAGCCATTCCTCGCTTTTGGAGCGCACTGAAAATTTTCCTAGATGCTGTGCCAGAAGGAGTAGATATCAAACAAGTGAAGAATGACTTGGAGCAATTGGACCATGTGGTCAGTGTTAATCAGCTCAATCTCTGGACTATGGATGGTTTGGAAAAAAATGCCATTGTTCATGTTTGCCTAGAAGAGATTGAACATATAGAGTATTGTAAAGAATCCATTCGTAATTTACTCAAAGATTATGACTTTCAAAATGTCACCATTGAAGTTGATGCAAACCTAGCAAGTCACCAAACCCATAAGCGAAAAATTGAGGAGCTGGAAGCCAGTCAAAGTCATGGACATCATCATTCATAAGAAGTCGATTTTCCATTTGTTGATTATTTTTGATGAATTGTAAATGTAACATCTTTACTCCATTATGAAATTGTGATAGACTACCTATATCACTGAAAGGAGATAGGCGATGTTACTGCTACAACACATTTCAAAAGTCTATCATACGGGCGATCAAGAGTTCCACGCGCTAAAGGATATTTCGATTTGCTTCCGTGAGAATGAGTTTGTCTCCATTCTTGGGCAATCGGGTTCTGGGAAAACCACCCTATTAAATATCATCGGGGGACTCGACCAATACACATCTGGTGATTTACTCATCCAAGGAAAATCAACAAAGCAATTTAAAGACCGCGATTGGGATAGCTACAGAAACCACACCATCGGTTTCGTCTTTCAGTCTTATAATCTCATCGGGCACCAAACTGCACTCTCTAACGTAGAAATTGCAATGACTCTTTCGGGTGTTTCAAAAGCAGAACGTAAGAAACGTGCTATCGAAGTGCTCGAACGCGTAGGCCTAAAAGACCATTTATATAAGAAACCAAGTCAAATGTCTGGGGGACAAATGCAACGAATCGCGATTGCGCGTGCTCTTGTTAATGATCCCAAAGTCGTTTTAGCCGACGAACCGACAGGAGCGCTCGATTCTGAGACTTCTGTTCAAATCATGGATTTATTAAAAGACATCGCCAAGGAACGTTTGGTTATCATGGTGACGCATAACCCAGAGCTGGCACAGAAGTACTCCACACGTATCGTACAAGTATTAGATGGAAACATCTTGAGCGACTCAAACCCATGCGAACCAACAAAGGAGACAAAGCAAGTCAACATCCAGTTCACGAAGACGAAGATGAGCTTTATAACCGCCCTTGTACTTTCCTTTAATAACCTATTGACGAAGAAAGGTCGTACCTTACTAACAGCTTTTGCGGGTTCTATTGGAATTATCGGGATTGCTCTTATCTTAGCCCTTTCCAATGGTGTGAGTGATTACGTTAAAAAGGTGCAGGAAGATACTCTCGTCTCTCTTCCACTGACGATTAGCGAGCAGAACCAGAGCAACTTGTTGGCAACCTCTCCAGATTTGAGCGAGAAGCCTTACAAGGATAATCATGAGCTCGGTATCAATACGATTTTAACGAATTTATTGAAAAAACAAATCGGAAAGAACGACCTAGCTTCCTTCAAGACTTACTTGGAGGAACATGCTTCGAAGGTTGAATCTCTCACAAAAGACATTCGTTACCGATACAATTTACAACCGTTTATCTATGCAAGTGATACTTCCAACGGACCCAAAAGTATTCTGCCTTCAACCTTAGCTGATGAAGTAGAAACAGCGAACCAAACGATGAAGGGATACTTACAAAACCTCAACTACTGGAGTGAACTTTCTAGTGATTCTTCAATGCTAGAAAGCAAGTACGACGTGTTGGAAGGACGCTTCCCACAAGATAAGTCCGAGATCGTCCTTATCGTAGATGCAAACAATCAAATTAGCGATTTGTTGCTCTATAGTTTGCGTATCAAAGATCCCAGTGAATTGAACGATACGAAGAAGCTCGACGAACTCTCTTCTCAAACGTATCAATATAGTGACTTTATCGGAAAAACTTTCAAAGCAGTTATCAATACAAACCGTTTTGTGAAAGAAAATAACTTATGGGTCAATAAGATTGCAGATGCTTCTTATATGAAAACTCAAATCGAGAATGGGCTCGAACTTAAAATTGTGGGTGTCCTTCGCCAAAAAGACGGCACAAGTTCAGGCGTGAATGCTCCTTCAGGAGGAATCGCCTACACAAGCACCCTTATTGATTACACTTCCGAACACATTCAAAATAGTGATATCGTTAAGGAACAGGAAGCCAATCAAAATCTAAATGTATTTACGGGTAAAGACTTTGCCAAAGATCCTAAACCATTCAGTTCGGAGAATTTAACCGAAGAAGAAAAAATCCAGTTGGCCAAAATGACGCCTGAAGAACAGGCGCAGTATGTCCAACAATATAACGACAACTTGGCTTCAACTTACGAGGAAAACCTCGCAAAAATGGGCGTCATCAACAAATCCAAACCAGCTGCCATTGAGCTCTACACCTCTTCGTTCCAACAAAAACAAGACTTAAAAGAATTCATAAACGCCTATAACACGGCGAAAAAAGAAGCTGGAGAAGACGATAAGGTACTCGCTTATTCAGATGATATCCAAACTATCATGTCTTCAATTACGACATTGGTTGGCGTAGTGACAACTGTGCTCGTTGGCTTTGTGGCCATCTCACTCATTGTATCTTCTATAATGATTTCGATTATCACGTACATTTCAGTTCTCGAACGTACAAAAGAAATCGGAATCCTACGTGCAATGGGGGCTTCGAAGAAAGATATTCGTCGTATTTTCACTGCTGAAACAGCCATCGAAGGATTCATCTCTGGGGTGCTCGGTATCGCGGTTACTCTCCTTGCGACATTTCCAATCAATGCGATTGTTGCTAAAATGACAAATGTGGGAAATGTAGCGCAATTACCAATAGAAGTAGCTCTAATCCTTATCGGTATTTCGATTGTCCTCACCATGTTAGCCGGTCTAATCCCTTCACGCATCGCCGCCAAGAAAGACCCAGTCGAATCGCTTCGTAGCGAATAACAACTAAACCGCAAAAAGGTGGATAAAAGCCTACTTCTTTATTCACCTTTTTCTATTGGCTGGAAACTATTAAAAACGTAATCGAAAAATCTCTCCTTATAAAACTTAAATTTCGAGAAGAAAAGCCTATATTGGACTAAACCAGTGCCTTATCGCCGTTAATAATGATTGATACGCGCGAAAGCTTGACAAAAAGTGTATAATAAAAGTGAGAAACTAATAGAAAAGGAGTGATTCTATGAAGAAAACAGTTTATACAAAAGCTGGTCAGGTTGGTCTTGTTGAAGTGGAGCATCCGCAAATCATTGAGGCAGACGATGCCATTATTCGGATCGTTCGGACTTGTGTCTGTGGCTCTGATCTGTGGAGCTATCGCAATCCGGATATTGAAGCAGGGCATCAGAATAGCGGGCACGAAGCGATTGGTATCGTTGAGGCAATTGGTGATGCAGTGACGACCGTTAAACCTGGCGATTTTGTCATTGCCCCTTTCACACATGGTTGTGGTCAGTGTGATGCCTGTCGTGCTGGTTTTGATGGTTCGTGTGATAATCATCCTGGTAACAACTGGTCAGGTGGTGTCCAGGCTGAGTATATCCGTTTCCACTATGCCAACTGGGCACTGGTTAAAATCCCTGGACAACCTTCTGACTATACAGAAGGCATGCTAAAGTCCCTCTTGACTCTTGCAGATGTTATGCCGACGGGCTATCATGCGGCGCGTGTTGCAAATGTTCAAAAAGGGGATAAGGTTGTGGTCATTGGTGATGGGGCTGTTGGTCAATGTGCTGTCATCGCAGCTAAAATGCGTGGAGCATCGCAAATTATCCTTATGAGTCGTCATGAAGATCGTCAAAAGATGGCTCTGGAGTCGGGTGCGACAGCTGTTGTAGCTGAGCGAGGTCAAGAAGGTATTGCCAAGGTGCGTGAAATCCTCGGTGGTGGAGCAGATGCAGCACTTGAATGTGTTGGAACGGAAGCAGCGGTTGATCAAGCGCTTGGTGTTCTCCATAATGGAGGGCGCATGGGATTTGTTGGTGTACCGCACTATGAAAATCGAGCCATTGGCTCAACCTTTGGTCAAAATACAATAATCGGTGGTGGCCCAGCTTCTGTCACAACATACGATAAGCAATTCTTACTAAAAGCAGTCCTTGATGGTGACATTAATCCAGGTCGCGTTTTTACTTCAAGTTATAAATTGGAAGACATTGACCAAGCCTATAAAGATATGGATGAACGTAAGACGATTAAGGCAATGATTGTGATTGATTAAAAAAATCCTAATGGAGATTTGAGAATCTCTATTAGGATTTTTGACTTTATTATATTAGTTGAGTTATGGCAGAGTACTTTCTCTCAGAGTCAGTCTAGTTCCCAGCATGGTTAAGCTAGGAATTTTCCGACCGTGGAGAACTTCCTTGTTAAGAATATCCATACCTGCTCGGCCCATTTCTTCAGTATAGACGGTAATGCTAGAAAGAGGAGGATAGACCTGCTTGGTCAGGCTAGTGTCGTTAAAAGAAATGAGGCTGACGCGGTCTGATAGGCTAATTCCAGCTTCTTGAAGGGCACGGAGGGCACCGATAGCTAAACTATCGCTGGCAGCGAAAAAGGCTGGTGGGAGTTTATCACCCAACTTGTGAATGGCCTCCTTCATCAAGTCATAGCCAGATTGGGCAGTAAAACTCCCCTGAAAGACCAGTTCTTTATGGTAGATTCCATTTGCTTGGGTAATGTCTTTGAAATTTTCAAGTCGCTTATCCTGTATTATTTCTTCCTGGTCGGTTGTTTCCTCAAGGCCTGTTAGAATGCCAATCCGATCCAGCCCTTGGCTGAGGAAATGGTCTACAACTTGTTTCACAGCAGTGTAAAAGTCAGTGATAATACAGGTATGACCTAGTGAAAGGGTATCGCTGTCTATAAAGACTAGGGGTTTTTGGTATTCTTCAAAGGCAGAAATCTGTGCTCGACTGAACTTTCCAATACAGAGAATCCCAATCACTTCCTCGCTCAGAGTAAAAGGATGGTCGTTAAAATAGCGCAAGATATCATAGTCCAACTCTTGGGCTCTTTTTTCAATACCGAGACGAATCTGGTAGTAGTAGAGATCGTCCAGCTCCCCCTGCTCGCTGACCCATTGGATAATAGCAATCTTTTGCTTGGGTTTGTGGGATTCGCCTGTTTTGAGATGCTTGGTATAGCCTAGCTCTTCAGCGACAGTTAAAATACGGTGTCTGGTTTCTTCGGTGACAGATAGGCTCTGGTCGCGATTGAGGACACGAGATACGGTCGCGATAGAGACAGAGGCTAGCTGTGCAATGTCTTTTAAGGTAGCCATAAATCCTCCTCCTTTTAGGTTAGTATATCATATTTTTCTTCTTTTTACCGATTGTTTAGTAAAACTTTAGTAAAAAGGATTGACCTTGGGAAATCCCTTGGATACAATAGAAGAAAACGATTACACGTTAAGGTGACTTAACGAACAGTAAAAGGAGAATTCATATGACACAAGATCTTACTGCTGAAGCCATTCGTAAAGATTTTCTTGCTGTTTTTGGTCAAGAAGCAGACCAAACTTTCTTTTCACCAGGCCGTATCAATTTGATTGGTGAACACACAGACTACAACGGTGGACATGTTTTCCCTGCTGCGATTTCCTTGGGAACTTATGGGGCGGCTCGCAAACGTGACGATCAAGTCTTGCGTTTCTACTCAGCTAACTTTGAGGACAAGGGCATTATAGAAGTTCCTCTAGCTGACCTCAAATTTGAAAAAGAGCACAGCTGGACCAACTATCCAAAAGGGGTTCTCCATTTCTTGCAAGAAGCTGGGCACGTGATTGACAAAGGTTTTGATTTTTATGTTTATGGGAATATCCCAAATGGTGCTGGCTTGTCTTCATCAGCATCCTTGGAACTCTTGACAGGGGTCGTGGCAGAGCATCTCTTTGATTTAAAACTAGACCGTTTGGATTTGGTTAAAATCGGTAAACAAACAGAAAACAACTTTATCGGAGTCAACTCAGGCATCATGGACCAATTTGCTATCGGTATGGGAGCTGACCAACGTGCTATTTATCTAGATACAAATACCTTAGAGTATGATTTGGTGCCACTTGATTTGAAGGACAATGTCGTTGTTATCATGAACACTAACAAACGACGTGAATTGGCGGACTCTAAATACAATGAACGCCGTGCTGAATGTGAAAAAGCAGTGGACGAACTGCAAGTTGCCTTGGATATTCAGACCTTGGGTGAACTAGACGAGTGGGTATTTGACCAATACAGCTACCTCATCAAAGACGAAAATCGTTTGAAACGTGCTCGTCATGCTGTTCTTGAAAACCAACGTACCCTTAAGGCTCAAGCAGCCCTTCAAGCAGGAGATTTGGAAACATTTGGTCGCTTGATGAATGCTTCTCACGTTTCTCTGGAGCATGACTACGAAGTAACTGGTTTGGAATTGGACACACTTGTTCACACAGCTTGGGCACAAGCAGGTGTTCTTGGTGCTCGTATGACAGGAGCAGGTTTTGGAGGCTGTGCCATTGCCTTGGTTCAAAAAGATACTGTTGAGGCCTTTAAGGAAGCTGTAGGCAAGCACTACGAGGAAGTAGTTGGATACGCTCCAAGCTTCTATATCGCTGAAGTTGCAGGTGGCACTCGCGTCCTTGACTAGTCAAAAGGAGGCTCTATAGTGACCTTAGTAGATAAATTTGTAACCCACGTCATTTCTGCAAGTTCATTTGAGGAAATGGATCGAATCTACCTGACCAATCGTATTTTGGCACGAGTGGGCGAAGGTGTTTTGGAAGTTGAGACGGATCTAGATAAATTGATTGACCTCAAAGACCAGTTGGTTGAGGAAGCGGTTCGATTAGAGACGATTGAGGATAGTCAGGCCGCGCGTGAAATCCTCGGTGCTGAACTAATGGACTTGGTAACGCCTTGTCCAAGTCAGGTCAATCGTGACTTCTGGGCAACCTATGCCCAATCTCCTGAGCAATCGATAAAGGATTTTTACCAACTCAGTCAGAAAAATGACTACATCAAACTCAAGGCCATTGCTAAAAATATTGCTTATCGTGTACCGTCTGACTACGGAGAACTTGAGATCACTATCAACCTCTCTAAGCCTGAAAAAGATCCTAAGGAGATTGCGGCAGCTAAGTTGGTGCAAGCTAGCAATTATCCCCAGTGTCAACTGTGTCTAGAGAATGAAGGCTACCATGGTCGGGTCAACCATCCAGCTCGTAGCAATCACCGTATTATCCGTTTTGAAATGGCGGGTCAGGAGTGGGGCTTCCAGTATTCGCCCTATGCTTACTTTAATGAGCACTGTATTTTCTTAGATGGTCAACATCGTCCCATGGTCATTAGTCGGCAGAGCTTTGAGCGTTTGTTGGCTATTGTAGACCAGTTTCCAGGCTATTTTGCAGGATCTAATGCTGATTTGCCGATTGTGGGGGGTTCTATTCTAACTCATGACCACTATCAGGGAGGCCGTCACGTATTTCCTATGGAATTGGCTCCTTTGCAAAAGACCTTCCGATTTGCTGGTTTTGAACAGGTAAAGGCTGGGATTGTCAAGTGGCCTATGTCAGTGTTGCGTTTGACGTCGGATTCCAAAGAGGATTTGATAAACTTGGCTGACAAGATTTTGCAGGAATGGCGTCAGTATTCAGATCCTGCAGTGCAGATTTTAGCAGAGACAGACGGGACACCGCACCACACCATCACACCGATTGCACGTAAGCGTGATGGACAGTTTGAGTTGGACTTGGTCTTGCGGGACAATCAGACTTCGGCAGAGCATCCGGATGGCATCTATCATCCCCACAAGGATGTCCAACATATCAAGAAGGAAAATATCGGCTTGATTGAGGTCATGGGCTTGGCTATCCTGCCACCACGTTTGAAAGCAGAAGTGGAGCAAGTAGCTAGCTATCTTGTAGGAGAAGGTGATGCAGTTACAGACTATCATCAGGAATGGGCAGACCAACTCAAAGTCCAACATTCAGACCTGACGGGTAAAGAAAAAGCCCTTGAAATCGTTAAGGACTCTGTGGGTGCTATCTTTGCTCGTGTACTTGAGGATGCAGGAGTCTACAAGCAAACGGAACAGGGACAAGCAGCCTTTATGCGCTTTGTAGAACAGGTCGGAATTTTACCAGACTAGGAGCTTTCTCCTTGCGCAGTCCTATAAAAAGTAGTATCATAGTGTCGTTTGAAATATCAGGAGGAAACGATGAAAGATTTTCATTTTGACGCTATATCTGCCTTTGAAAATTACGAAATTGAAAAAATGAGAGATGGTCAGGTTGTAGTGACGACCAAAGTGGTGGACTCGTCACTCAACTACTATGGCAATGCCCATGGTGGCTATCTCTTTACCCTTTGCGACCAAATCAGTGGTTTGGTAGTCATCTCGCTGGGGCTTGATGGAGTGACGCTCCAGTCCTCTATCAACTACCTCAAGGCAGGCAAACTCGACGATGTGCTGACCATTAAAGGAGAATGTGTCCATCAAGGTCGCACAACCTGTGTGGTGGATGTTGCTATCACCAATCAAGAGGGTAAAAATGTCTGTAAGGCAACCTTTACCATGTTTGTCACAGGCCAGCGGTCAGATGAGAGACAGGTAAGGATATAAAGAAAGGTGAGTGGGATAAATTTATCTCACTCATTTTTAATTTATGAGATATGTTAGAAGGAAATATAAAAGAGAGTGATGAAATACAAATGTAATAGGTACATATTGTGGTATACTAGTTATAGTAGATTTTAATTGCTTATATCGAGTGAATTCTCATATTAGTGAGGAATTTTTAAATGGAATTACACTTTAATTTAGAATTAGTAGAAACCTATAAAAGTAATAGCCAAAAGGCACGTATCTTAACGGAGGATTGGGTTTATCGTCAGTCTTATTGCCCTAATTGTGGGAACAATCCCTTAAATCATTTTGAAAATAATCGGCCTGTAGCAGATTTTTACTGTAATCATTGTAGTGAGGAGTTTGAACTAAAGAGCAAAAAAGGAAATTTTTCATCAACAATCAATGATGGTGCTTATGCAACGATGATGGAGCGTGTTCAGGCAGATAATAATCCTAATTTCTTTTTTTTAACTTATACAAAAAATTTTGAGGTAAATAATTTTCTGGTTCTTCCAAAGCAATTTGTTACACCGAAATCAATTATTCAAAGGAAGCCACTTGCTCCAACTGCTAGACGAGCAGGTTGGATTGGTTGTAACATTGATTTATCACAAGTACCTTCTAAAGGAAGAATATTTCTTGTGAAAAATGGACAAGTTAGAGATCCAGAAAAAGTTACAAAAGAATTTAAGCAAAGTTTATTTTTAAGGAAGAACTCTCTTTCAGTAAGAGGTTGGACAATAGAAATTCTAAATTGTATAGATAAGATAGAGGGTTCAGAATTTACCCTTGAAGATATGTATCGTTTTGAAAGTGACCTAAAAAATATCTTTGTTAAGAACAATCATATCAAAGAAAAGATTAGGCAACAGCTTCAAATATTAAGAGACAAAGAAATAATAGAATTTAAAGGTAGAGGAAAGTATCGGAAATTATGAAAACGAAACAACTTGTTGCATCAGAAGAGGTGTATGATTTCTTAAAAGTCATCTGGCCTGATTATGAAACAGAGAGTAATTATGAAAACTTATGTGTAATGGTTTATACTTTATCAGACCCTGATTGTGTGAGGTGGTTATCTGAAAATATGGAGTTTGGTGATGAGAAACAACTTTCTTTATTGAATAAAAAATATAGCTGGGAATATGGAGATGAATTACCAGAGTGGTTGGAAAGCCCAAAACATAGATTATTGCTAATAAGTGAGTTATTGGAGAGAAACTTAAGATGAAAAAGTATACTATAGAAATTACTGAAACTCTAACCCGTTTAGTGAGTATAGAAGCTGAAGATAAGTATGAAGCTGAACGTATTGTAAGAGAAAAGTATAAGAGTTGTGAAATTGTTCTTGATGCAGATGATTTTCAGGACTATGAGACTAGTATATATGAGTAGATGTTTTTATTTTGTCACACAAAAAAGAGGTTCCCACCTCTTTTTCTTATTTCTTTTTCCGATTTAATATGGCATTGAGTACAATGGCAAGTAGGCTGGCTACGACGATTCCGTTTGAGAAGAACATTTGGAAGGCTGTCGGCATGCTGACAAAGAGATTACTGTTATTTAGACCTACACCAGCAGCGATTGAAACAGCTGCGATAAGGAAGTTGTGTTCATTGTTAGCAAAGTCAACGCGAGCGAGGATTTGCATCCCTTGAAGGGAAACAAATCCAAACATCACCAGCATGGCGCCTCCAAGAACAGGGCTCGGAATGATTTGAGCGAGCGCACCAAACTTAGGTAGGAGTCCAAGGAGGACTAGGAAACCAGCTGCGTAGTAGATTGGCAGGCGAGTCTTGATACCTGATAATTTAACCAAACCAACGTTTTGTGAAAATCCTGTGTAAGGGAAGGTGTTAAAGATTCCTCCGAGAAGGACAGCTAAACCTTCTGCGCGGTAACCGTTGCGCAGGCGCGTGCTGTCGATTGGGTCATTAGTAATATCAGACAAGGCCAGATAAACACCAGTAGATTCAACCATAGACACCGTTGCGATGATACACATCATGACAATAGAAGAGATCTCAAAGGTTGGCATCCCAAAGTAGAGGGGAGTTGGGACATGGACTAGTGGTGCTGCAGCAACAGGCGAGAAGTCCACCAATCCCATGGTAGCAGCGATGGCAGTTCCGACAACCAAGCCAATCAAAATAGAGATGGACTTGATAAATCCTTTGGTAAAGATGTTAATCAAGAGGATAATCAAAACAGTGATAGCTGCAAGCAAGAGGCTTTGACCAGTTGGCTCTGGAACGTTATTTCCCATATTTCCAATAGCGACCGGAATCAAGGTCAACCCAATCGTGGTAATAACAGATCCTGTTACGATAGATGGGAAGAGATTGGCCACTTTTGAGAAAACACCTGAAATCAGAACCACGTAAATACCTGATGCGATAAGGGCACCAAACATAGCACCGCTACCATGGCTTTGCCCAATCATAATCAAGGGAGCGACTGACTGGAAGGCTACTCCGAGAACGACTGGTAGTCCAATCCCAAAGTATTTGTTGAGTTGGAGTTGGAGGAAGGTCGCCACCCCACACATGAAGATATCTGTGGAGATTAGGTAGGTCAACTGTTCAGCTGAATAGCCAAGAGCTGTCGCAATCATAATAGGAACTAGGATAGAGCCTGAGTACATGGCTAGTAAGTGCTGTAAGCCAAGAACGGCTGCTTGCGAGTGTTTTTCTTGTTTTTGCATTAGAGATCTGCCTCCTTAAATACGACTTGACCGTTTTCAAAACGTTCCAAACGAGCGAGTGATAGAACTGGATAGCCAGCTTTTTCAAGCAAATCACGACCATCCTGGAAGGATTTTTCGATAACAATACCGATGGCTTCGACTTTAGCTCCGGCCTGTTCGATGATTTGGATCAAGCCTTTGGCGGCTTGGCCATTGGCTAGGAAATCATCGATAATCAAGACCTTATCATCTGGTGAGAGGAATTTCCCAGCGATGGAAACGGTGCTGGTCACCTGCTTGGTAAAGGAGTAAACCTCAGCAGTTAAGATGCCTTCATTCATGGTGATGTTTTTAGCTTTCTTTGCGAAAATCATGGGAACATCTAAGGCTTCAGCTGTAAAAACAGCTGGGGCGATCCCTGAAGCTTCAATCGTTACAACCTTGGTAATGCCAGCAGATGCGAATTTTTCCGCAAAAACCTTACCAATCTCCCGCATCAAACGATAGTCAACTTGGTGGGTTAAAAAGGAATCTACCTTGAGGATGTTGTCACCCAAGATATGCCCATCCTGAAGGATGCGCTCTTCTAATAATTTCATAAGACCTCCTAAAGTCTAAACTCTTTTGTGTTTTTCTATCGCCTTTATCATCTCTAAAAAGGGCTAGAAAAAAGGACCTACTTAACAGATAAGCAAGCCCTTCAAATAGGCATGGCAAAAACATACCTTCAACAGACTTACTCATTGTTAGGTGTTCCGGCACCTTGTAGAAACGTCGTGCCAATTCACGACATAAACAAGTAAAGTGCTACTATAGTTAAACACGATAGCGTTAATGTCATTATTTTACACCAAATAGCTTTAGAAATCAAATATTTTGTTAGCGTTTGAGTAGAAAAAGCGAACGAATAAAAACCTACAACACGATACGGTATTGCAGGTTTCTATACTTCTATTCGCTAAATCTTAAAAAATAGCCGTCTGGATCCAAAACTGCAAATTCGTGAGGATAGATATAGTGATCTCCAACACGAAATGTTCTCTTAGTCAAAGGACGATAAATAGGATAGTTGGCTTCGATCACTTTTTGATAAAGTTGTGGGACATCCTTTATACCAAAGGATAGGTTGACACCTTTTCCAAAAGGGTAGGTAAGGTTAGCCAGTTCCTCAGGGGTTCCTTCCTCTAGCATTAGCTGACACTCTTCAAGAGAAAGAAAGAGAAATTTTTCTTCTGGACGCTCGTATTCGATCCTAAAACCGAGCAAATCGCAGTAGAAGGAACGAGACTGTTCGATATTCGATACCATAAACTCGGGAATAACTGCATTGTAGTTCATCGTGAAAATCCTTAAAGTTCAATTTCCAATACAATCGGTGTATGGTCTTGACGCGCACCTGAGTCAATCATGTCAGACTTGGTCACCTTGTCAGCCACGCGGTTGCTAGTCAGCCAGTAGTCGATTCTCCAGCCTGTATTGTTGATTTTAGAAGTCTTACTGCGTTGTGCCCACCAAGTGTAACGTTCAGGCACATCACCGTGAATGTGGCGGAAGGTGTCTGTAAATCCAGTTGCCAAGAGGTTGGTAAAGCCAGCACGTTCCTCGTCTGTAAATCCAGGTGAACGGCGGTTGCTGGCAGGGTTTGCAAGGTCGATTTCCTTGTGGGCTACATTGTAGTCACCCGTTGCAAGGACTGGTTTTTGTTCATCCAGTGATGCCAAGTATTCGGCGTATTTGACATCCCAGACTTGGCGTTCTTCCAAGCGTTTCAAACCATCTCCAGCGTTTGGTGTGTATACTTGGGTCACGAAAAATGTATCAAATTCCAAGGTGATGATGCGGCCTTCCAAGTCCATGGTAGAAGGAGCACCAATCTCTGGGAAGCTAATCGTTGGTGTGAGTTCTTTCTTATAAAGGAACATGGTTCCAGCGTAGCCTTTGCGAGCAGGTTCTTGGGAAGAACGCCAAGTGTTTTCATAGCTTGGGAAGAGTTCTTCTAAAATTTCCAAGTGTTTTTTTGTAGGCCCCTTGGCAGAAAGCTTGGTTTCCTGGATAGCGATAATATCAGCATTTTCAGCTACCAAGGTTTGTAGGACTTCTTGGGACAATTTTGCACGAGCTGAGTCGCTCGTTAGGGCAGCATTGAGGGAATCAATATTCCATGATATGAGTTTCATAAACTTACCTTTTTCATTCAGATTACAGACTATATTATACCAAAAAAAGGCGTATTTCCCCAACGTATGGTTTGAAAAATCACCCTCTTTCGTTTATAATTAAGAATGATTTTATGAAAGGGAGTGAAAACACATGAAATTCTATTCTTATGACTATGTCCTCAGCCAAATTGGTCAGCAAAATGGCATCATGATTGGTTTAGGGATTGTCCTATTAGCTGTGACAGGATTTTTAGCTTTCAAGGCTTATCATGATAAAAAGGGGACCAAATTTCGTGAGTTGGTCATGATTTCAGCTTTGACCTTATTAGCTCTCCTTTTGGTCAGCATCACGACTTACCAAAACAATCAAGTTTCTAATAATAAATTTCAAGCTTCACTTCATTTCATCGAGCTTGTTTCCAAAGATTTGGGAGTTGACAAGTCGGAAGTTTATGTCAATACTTCTGCAGACACGGATGGAGCACTCCTCAAGGTGGGAGATCGCTATTATCGTGCCCTAAACGGAAGTGAGCCAGACAAGTATCTGTTAGAGAAAGTAGAATTGTATCAGACAGATGCGATTGAACTGGTGGAGGTGAACAAATGACACTCAATTATATCGAAATTTTAATCAAACTAGCCTTGGGACTCTTTTCTCTGGTTTTCGTGATTAATGTGACAGGAAAGGGCAACCTAGCGCCTAACTCAGCAATAGACCAAATTCAGAACTATGTACTTGGGGGGATTATCGGCGGGGTGATTTACAATAGCGCCATCAGTATCCTTCAGTATGCAGTTATCCTGATTATGTGGACCATTCTGGTCTTGACTCTCAAATGGCTCAACAATAATGTTTACTTTGTGAAACGTTTGATTGATGGGAAGCCAACCCTGCTCATCAAAAATGGGAAGATTGATCCAGAAGCCTGCCGTTCGGTTGGTTTATCAGCAGCGGATGTAGCTCTTAAGCTTCGTAGCCAGGGAATTTTCCAAATGAAACAAGTCAAACGCGCTGTGCAGGAGCAAAATGGCCAACTCATCGTAGTCCAAATGGGAGATGAAAATCCCAAGTATCCTGTTGTCACAGATGGCGTCGTCCAAGTAGAAATTTTGGAGTCCATTGGTCGGAGCGAAGAATGGCTGCTTGATAACCTCAGCAAACAAGGATATGACAATGTGGCCAATATCTTTATCGCTGAGTACGACAAGGGTGTCGTCTCAGTCGTAACTTATGAATAAGAAAAACCTGAGGTCTCTGCCTCAGGTTTCCATTTGCAATCAGAAAGGGATTTTATGTCCATTATTCAAAAACTCTGGTGGTTTTTCAAGTTAGAAAAGCGCCGTTATTTAGTCGGGATTGTGGCCTTGGTCTTGGTTTCCGTCCTCAATCTCATTCCCCCCATGGTCATGGGATGGGTGATTGATGCCATTACGTCGGGGAAATTAACCCAGCAGGACCTCCTTCTTAATCTATTTTATCTACTGCTGGCAGCCTTTGGGATGTACTATCTGCGCTATGTTTGGCGCATGTATATCCTTGGAACTTCCTACCGTCTGGGGCAGATTATGCGGTCTTGCTTGTTTGAGCATTTTACTAAAATGTCGCCAGCCTTTTATCAAACATATCGGACAGGGGACCTGATGGCACACGCCACCAATGATATCAATGCCCTAACTCGTCTCGCAGGTGGCGGAGTCATGTCAGCAGTGGATGCTTCTATCACGGCACTGGTGACTTTGCTGACCATGCTCTTTAGTATTTCATGGCAGATGACCTTGGTTGCCATTCTTCCCTTGCCTTTCATGGCTTATGCGACCAGTCGTCTAGGGAGAAAGACCCACAAGGCCTTTGGCGAATCTCAAGCTGCCTTTTCCGAACTCAATAACAAGGTGCAGGAGTCTGTATCAGGTATTAAGGTGACCAAGTCTTTCGGTTATCAGGCGGACGAGTTGAAGTCCTTTCAGGAAGTCAATGAATTGACCTTCCAAAAGAATCTCCAGACCATGAAATACGATAGTCTCTTTGACCCTATGGTTCTCTTGTTTGTTGGTTCGTCCTATGTTTTAACCCTTTTGGTCGGTTCCTTGATGATTCAGGAAGGACAGATAACGGTTGGGAATTTGGTCACTTTTATCAGCTACTTGGATATGTTGGTCTGGCCTCTTATGGCCATTGGCTTCCTCTTTAATATCACTCAAAGGGGGAAAGTTTCTTACCAGCGGATTGAGGAACTTTTGTCTCAGGAATCACCTGTAAAAGACCCTGAGTTTCCTCTGGACGGTATTGAAAATGGACGCTTGGAGTACGATATTGATAGCTTTGCCTTTGAAAATGAGGAGACACTGACGGATATTCACTTTAGTCTGGAAAAAGGGCAAACCTTGGGCTTGGTCGGACAGACAGGCTCTGGGAAAACATCCTTGATCAAGCTCCTCTTGCGTGAGCACGATGTGGATAAGGGAGCTATTTATTTAAACGGTCATGATATTCGGGACTATCGTCTGACGGACCTTCGCAGCCTTATGGGCTATGTTCCTCAGGACCAGTTCCTCTTTGCGACTTCGATTTTAGACAATATACGCTTTGGCAATCCTAACTTGCCTCTTTCAGCAGTCGAGAAAGCAACTAAACTGGCTCAAGTTTACCAAGACATTGTGGACATGCCTCAGGGATTTGATACGTTGATCGGCGAAAAGGGAGTCAGTCTCTCAGGTGGTCAAAAGCAACGTCTGGCTATGAGTCGGGCTATGATTTTAGACCCTGATATCTTGATTTTAGACGATTCCTTATCAGCCGTGGATGCCAAGACAGAGTATGCCATCATCGACAATCTCAAGGAGACACGGAAGGATAAGACAACCATTATTACAGCCCATCGTCTCAGTGCAGTTGTCCATGCAGATTTGATTTTGGTTCTACAAAATGGCCAAATCATAGAACGGGGTAGACACGAAGACTTGCTAGCCATGAATGGCTGGTATGCCCAAACTTACCAGTCTCAGCAGTTGGAAATGAAAGGAGAAGAAGATGCAGAATAAACAAGAACAATGGACTGTATTGAAGCGCTTGATGTCTTATCTCAAGCCCTATGGGCTCTTGACCTTTTTGGCACTCAGTTTTCTCCTCGCGACGACGGTCATTAAAAGTGTCATTCCCCTTGTAGCTTCCCACTTTATCGACCAGTACCTCAGCAATCTCAACCATCTTGCCGTGAACGTTTTGCTGGTCTACTATGGTCTTTACATCCTGCAAACTCTAGTTCAGTATGTCGGAAATCTTCTCTTTGCGCGCGTGTCCTACAGTATCGTCAAAGACATTCGTCGGGATGCTTTTGCCAATATGGAAAAACTGGGCATGTCTTATTTTGACAAGACGCCAGCAGGTTCCATCGTTTCTCGTTTGACAAATGATACCGAGACCATCAGTGATATGTTTTCGGGGATTTTATCCAGCTTTATTTCAGCAGTTTTCATCTTTCTGACAACTCTGTATACCATGTTGGTACTGGATTTTCGTTTGACAGCTTTGGTCTTGCTCTTTCTTCCTTTAATTGTCCTTTTGGTCAATCTCTATCGGAAAAAGTCAGTCAAAATCATCGAGAAAACTAGAAGTCTCTTGTCTGATATCAATAGCAAGCTAGCAGAAAGTATCGAAGGAATCAGGATTATCCAAGCCTTTAATCAAGAGAAGCGATTGCAGGCAGAATTTGATGAAATCAACCAAGAGCACTTGGTCTACGCCAACCGTTCTGTAGCCTTGGACGCCCTCTTTTTACGTCCTGCCATGAGTTTACTGAAACTCCTAGGCTACGCAGTCTTGATGGCTTATTTTGGCTACCGTGGGCTTTATCTGGGAATAACAGCAGGAACCATGTATGCCTTTATCCAGTACATCAATCGGCTCTTTGACCCCTTGATTGAGGTGACGCAAAACTTTTCAACCCTGCAAACTTCTATGGTTTCTGCAGGCCGTGTTTTTGCCTTGATTGATGAGAGGACCTATGAACCCCTTCAAAAGGATAGTCAAGCAAAGATTACAGAAGGTAATATTCGTTTTGAACATGTGTGTTTCTCATATGATGGCAAACACCCGATTCTGGATGACATTTCCTTTTCTGTTAACAAGGGTGAAACCATTGCCTTTGTGGGTCATACAGGTTCGGGGAAATCTTCGATTATCAATGTCCTCATGCGCTTTTACGAATTTCAGTCAGGGAGAGTTCTTTTAGATGATGTGGATATCAGGAACTACAGCCAGCAAGAATTGAGAAAAAATATCGGGCTGGTCTTGCAGGATCCCTTTCTCTATCATGGGACCATCAAGTCCAATATCGCCATGTACCAAGATCTTAGTGATGAAGAGGTCCAGGCTGCAGCTACTTTTGTCGATGCAGATTCCTTTATTCAAGACCTTCCGCAGGGCTATGATGCTCCTGTTTCCGAGCGTGGTTCGAGCTTTTCTACTGGACAGCGCCAGCTTCTTGCCTTTGCCAGAACAGTTGCTAGTCAGCCTAAAATCCTGATTTTGGATGAAGCGACAGCCAATATTGACTCGGAGACAGAAAGTCTGGTTCAGGATTCTCTGGCTAAAATGAGAAAAGGACGGACGACCATAGCCATCGCCCATCGCCTTTCAACCATCCAAGATGCCAACTGTATCTATGTTTTGGACAAGGGGCGCATCATCGAGAGTGGCACCCATGAGGAACTCTTGGCCTTGGAAGGAACCTATCACAAGATGTATAGCTTACAGGCAGGGGCCATGTCATAAAGAAGAATTCCTCTAAATCACAGATTTCTTGCACCGCCTTTTCTATTTTGTGGTATAATGAAAAATGTTGACAAATAGTATAATAAAAACAAAGGAGAAACAGCATGCTGAAATGGGAAGACTTACCCGTGGAAATGCAATCAAGCGAGGTTGAGTCTTACTACCAGCTTGTCTCTAAAAGGAAGGGTTCGCTGATTTTCAAGCGTTGCCTGGACTGGGTTCTGGCCCTGTTTTTGCTACTTTTGACTTCTCCCATCTTTCTTATCTTGAGCATTTGGATCAAGTTGGATAGCAAGGGACCTGTCATTTACAAGCAAGAGCGCGTGACCCAGTACAACCGTCCGTTCAAGATTTGGAAGTTCCGTACTATGGTAACGGATGCGGATAAAAAAGGAAGTCTGGTGACTTCAGCTAATGATAGTCGTATTACCAAAGTGGGAAATTTCATCCGCCGTGTGCGCTTGGACGAACTACCTCAGCTGGTCAATGTCCTTAAAGGCGAGATGTCCTTTGTAGGCACAAGACCTGAGGTGCCACGTTACACCGAGCAGTATAGCCCTGAAATGATGGCAACCTTGCTCTTACCAGCCGGAATCACCTCTCCAGCTAGTATCAACTACAAGGATGAGGACACCATCATCAGTCAAATGACGGAGAAAGGTCTGTCAGTTGACCAGGCCTATGTCGAACATGTCCTCCCTGAAAAGATGCGCTATAATCTCGCCTATCTCCGAGAATTTAGTTTCCTTGGAGACATCAAAATCATGTTTCAAACCGTGTTTGAAGTACTAAAATAAAGTAGTCATGAGAAAATGAGTACAGATAAAAGGAGCAAATCAATGCCAAATTACAATATTCCATTTTCACCACCCGATATTACGGAAGCTGAAATTGCTGAAGTAGCGGACACCCTTCGTTCTGGTTGGATCACAACAGGTCCTAAGACAAAAGAACTGGAGCGTCGCTTGTCTCAATACACACAGACGCCCAAGACTGTCTGCCTCAACTCTGCGACGGCCGCTCTTGAGTTGATTTTGCGTGTTTTGGAAGTGGGACCAGATGATGAAGTCATCGTTCCAGCTATGACTTACACAGCTTCATGTAGTGTCATCACACACGTAGGAGCAACACCTGTCATGGTGGATATCCAAGCAGATACTTTTGAAATGGACTATGACCTTCTTGAGCAAGCTATTACTGAAAAGACCAAGGTGATTATTCCGGTTGAGCTTGCAGGGATTGTTTGCGACTACGACCGTTTGTTCCAAGTTGTGGAGAAGAAACGTGACCTCTTTACTGCTTCAAGCAAGTGGCAAAAAGCCTTTAACCGTATCGTGATTGTCTCTGATAGTGCCCATGCTTTGGGATCTACTTACAAAGGGCAACCAGCTGGTTCGATCGCTGACTTTACTTCCTTCTCATTCCATGCCGTTAAGAACTTTACAACAGCTGAGGGAGGAAGTGCGACTTGGAAAGCCAATCCAGCGATTGACGACGAAGAAATGTACAAGGAATTCCAAATCCTTTCCCTTCATGGTCAAACCAAAGATGCCCTTGCTAAGATGCAACTGGGCTCATGGGAATACGATATCGTAACCCCTGCCTACAAGTGCAACATGACAGATATTATGGCTTCCCTTGGTTTGGTACAATTGGATCGTTACCCAAGTTTGCTTGACCGTCGTAAGGAAATCGTGGACCGTTATGATCGTGGTTTTGCGGGTACTCGCATCCATCCATTAGCACACAAGACTGATACTGTCGAATCTTGTCGTCACCTCTACATCACACATGTTGAAGGAGCAAGCCTAGAAGAACGCAATCTCATCATCCAAGAATTGGCTAAAGCAGGAATTGCAAGTAACGTCCACTACAAACCGCTTCCACTCTTGACAGCCTATAAGAATCTTGGTTTTAATATGTCGAACTATCCTAAGGCCTATGCCTTCTTTGAAAATGAAATTACGCTCCCTCTTCACACGAAATTAAGCGATGAAGAAGTGGACTATATCATTGAGACTTTCAAAACAGTTTCTGAAAAAGTGCTAACTTTATCAAAAAAATCGTAAAAAAGTCTTGACAAAGATAGAACAATAACATATAATATTCTCGATAAATCAGAAAAGTAGTTATTTTTGATCTTCAGAGAGCCTGTGGTGATTGTGAACAGGTGGTTGGAAGTAGTGAAAGTGGGCTGATTTAAAAAATGAATTTGAAACAATAAAAATTCGGTGCGCACACCTTACAGTGCAACTTGTTGTTAGACAAGGCAGAGATGTAAAGGGGAATAGTCCCTTTATAATTGAGGTGGCACCGCGTTACCAACGCCCTCACACGGAAGTAGATTCTGTGTGTGGGCTTTTTCATATCTTGAAATCAATACAAAAAGAGGAAAAAATTATGACAACTAAAGGTTATTTTGGACAATTTGGTGGTAGTTTTGTACCGGAGCCGATTCAGGCTTTGTTGGATGAGTTGGAAGTGACATTTGACAAGTACAAGGATGATCCAGAATTTTTGGCAGAATTTCGCCATTACTTGAAGGATTATTCAGGTCGCGAAACACCGCTTTATTTTGCGGAAAGTTTGACAGATCACCTAGGTGGCGCTAAGATTTATCTCAAGCGCGAAGACCTTAACCATCTGGGTTCTCACAAGCTCAATAACGTTTTAGGACAAATCTTACTTGCTAAACGTATGGGCAAAAAACGGGTTATCGCAGAAACAGGGGCTGGTCAGCACGGGGTTGCGACGGCAGCAGCTGCAGCTAAGTTTGGTATGGCCTGTGATGTCTACATGGGGGCAGAAGATGTGGAACGTCAACGTCTCAATGTTTTCCGTATGGAGATGATGGGAGCAACTGTTCACGCAG